>ERZ778516.1405-NODE-1405-length-18165-cov-5.655605_pt1 | contig 18165 bp, 17 predicted proteins | sample MGYA00510342_ERZ778516 | MGnify/ENA primary metagenome ERZ778516 (study PRJEB29527, sample SAMN07138961) | mouse gut metagenome | material: feces | host: mouse | place: China:Nanjing | collected 2016-01-25 ... | reverse complement strand
CAAAATCAGAAAATATGTTCTGATAATTCTTTATTAAGAAAAAAGCAAATTGCTTCCTGCATGACAGGAAAGGTGAGTTTGCTTACTGTGAAATAAAAAGACCCCGGGGAGAAAAACCGGGATCTGAAAAATGGGGAGGAGTAATTTTCTTTATGTTTAAAAGAAAATTATTATGAAAAAATAAAAATCAAAATGTAAAAAACATATTGTTTTTTACATATATAGGATAACCCGAAAATGTGTTGATTCTGTGAAAAAAATAAAATCCAATTATAAATTTTATAAAAAAATAAAAAATTTGATGAAATGTGGTATAATGTCATCAGACGAAGCAAAGCGTAGTTTGATGACCTACGCACGCATCAGCGTGCTTCATTATGGTATAATGTCATCAGACGAAGCAAAGCGTAGTTTGATGACATTAGTCTGGAGGTAAAATATGAATGTAACAGAACGTTTTTTAGAGTATATTAAAATAAACACACAATCTGATGAGGAAAATCAGCATTGTCCAAGCACAGACAATCAGCGGCAAATGGCAGAGCTGCTTGTGGAGGAACTGAAAAAAGCCGGAGCAGATTATGCATATATGGATAAGCATGGTTATGTTTATGCTTCTATTAATGCATCCGAAGGTATGAAGAATGGAGAAATCATTGGATTTATTGCACATATGGACACAGCTCCCGCATTTTCAGGAGAAAATATCAAACCACAATTAATAAAAAATTATGATGGCAGGGATATTGTTTTAAATAAAGAAAAAAATATTATTATGAAGGTTTCAGAATTTGAACATCTTTCACAATATAAGGGACAGACATTGATTGTAACAGATGGAACTACTTTGCTTGGAAGTGATGACAAGGCGGGAATTGCAGAAATCATTACCGCAGTCAGCAGAATTACAGAAGAACACATTCCACATAATGAAATAAAAATTGCATTTACTCCTGATGAAGAAATAGGCAGAGGAGCCGATTTATTTGATGTAGAAGGATTTGGAGCTGATTATGCCTATACAATAGATGGAGGACAGTTAGGAGAGCTTGAATATGAGAATTTTAATGCTGCTTCTATGAAGGTAATTGTCAATGGTGTAAATATTCATCCGGGGGAGGCAAAAAATAAAATGAAAAATGCCGCTCTTATGGCAATGGAATTTAATGGCATGCTTCCTTCTGCTGAAATTCCTGCCTGTACAGAAGGGTATGAGGGATTTTATCATCTCTGTGAAATAAAGGGCGATGAAAGTCAGACCGTTCTTTCTTATATTATCAGAGACCATTCTATGAAAAAATTTCAGGAACGTAAGGAATGTGCAGAACATATCAGGGATTATATGAATCAAAAATATGGGGATAGAACAATAGAGCTTATAATTACTGATTCTTATTATAATATGAAAGAGAAAATAGAATCTTGTATGCATATTGTGGAATATGCGAGGGAGGCAATGAAAAAATGTGGTGTAACCCCTTCGGTGGTACCGATTAGAGGCGGTACAGACGGAGCCAGACTGTCTTATATGGGACTTCCCTGCCCGAATCTGTCCACAGGGGGACATAATTTTCATGGGAAATATGAATATATTCCCGTAGATTCAATGAAAAAAATGGTACAAGTGATTATTGAAATAGTAAAAATAGTTTCAGACATATAAGGATATTAGAGATGAAAGTTTTAATTACGACGGATTTATTTGTTGCAGATACAAACGGTGTTGTGACTTCTGTACGAAATTTAAGAAATGAACTGATGAAGAGGGGACATGATGTACGAATACTTACTTTTTCGCGCAGTTTAAAAAGCTGCCGCAAAGGTTCGATTTATTATATAAAATCTATTCCATTTAATATTATCTATCCAGACGTGCGTATGCCGGTTTCTTACCGCAATGAACTTGTGGAAGAACTGATTCAGTGGAAACCGGATGTGATTCACAGTCAGTGCGAATTTTTCAGCTTTCAGTTTGCAATTCGTATTGCACGCATTACAAAGGCGCCGCTTGTGCATACTTATCATACGCTGTATGAACAATATGCAGGGTATGTGATTCCCTTTCGGCGTCTGGGAAATTATCTGGTGCGTGTTCTGTCGCGTGAGCGGTTAAAGAACGTAGATATGATTATTGCGCCTACGAAAAAGGTAGAAAAAGCTCTGCACAGCTATGGGGTGAAAAACCCTGTCTGTATTGTGCCAAGTGGTATTTCTATCATGCAGCACAGAATCAGGCTGACACAGAGGGAGAAAATAAAAAAACGTCATGATTTAAGGATTCCTGATGGATATCAGGTATTGTTGAATCTGGGGCGGCTTGGAACAGAAAAAAATTTAAATGAACTGTTGAAATTATTTGCTCATTTGCTGAAAACGAATCCAAAACTGATATTTTTAATTGTTGGAGATGGACCTGCAAAGGAGGAGCTGGAAGAACTTTGCAGGGCACTTAAAATTTCCAGATATGTGATTTTTACCGGAATGGTGCCTCCATCAGAGGTTCAGGAGTATTATCAGACAGGAGATGTATTTGTTAATGCTTCTACCAGTGAGACTCAGGGACTTACTTATATTGAGGCGGCAGCGAACGGACTTCCTCTGGTTTGCCGTAAAGATTCATGTCTGGAGGATGTCATAAAAGAGGGAGTGAATGGGTATGAGTATAGCAGTCCAAGAGAATTTTTTAAGGCAATCAGAAAAGTTTTAGAAGATGATAAGTGGAGGAAAGAAGCCGGAAAGTACAGTGAAGAGATTGCAGGGGGATTTGATAAGAGGCGTTTTGCAGAAAATGTGGAGAGAGTCTATAAAAAAGTATTGAGGAAAAAAGAATGAAAAAAGGGCTAAAATTTAACAGTGTTTTTGCCGGTTTCTTTTAAAGATAGAAATCCAGCAGTTTCTTCCAATATGGACCGGTATATTGTATTGATAAAATTCTTCGCGAAGTTCAGGTAAAATTGGGTGGCCTGCTGTGGCAATTGTCACATTAGGACCAATCATGGTATAATCATCAAATAAAATAAAAAAACTCTTGCGAATACACGTTCTATATGTTACAATAAAGTCCAAGAACAAATATTCGGAATTAGGAGGCTGTTTTATATGAAAGATTATGTATTGATACAATCAAACATGCCATTAGAAGAAAAACTCAAAATACTCTCCGCTGCTGCAAAATATGATGTTTCCTGCTCTTCCAGCGGTGTTGAGAGAAAGGGAAATGGAAAAGATACCGGAAGTGCCAGCGCTGCGGGCATTTGTCATTCTTTTGCCAGTGATGGCAGATGTATTTCTCTTTTAAAAATTCTTCTTACGAATGAGTGTATTTTTGACTGTAAATACTGTATAAACCGCATATCCAATGATGTGCTGCGTGCTTCCTTTACCCCCGATGAAGTATGCCATTTGACAATGGAATTTTACCGCCGAAATTATATTGAAGGTTTGTTTCTAAGCTCAGGGATTATAAAAAGTCCTGATTATACCATGGGATTGATATATGAGGCGATTTACAGGCTTCGTACAGAATACAGATTTAACGGTTATATTCATGTCAAGGCAATTCCCGGGTCCGACCCTGAAATGCTTGAACAGCTTGGCTATCTTGTAGACAGAATGAGTGTCAATCTGGAACTTCCTACTTCAGACGGGCTGTCAAGGCTGGCGCCACACAAAAGCCGTAAAAATATATTAAAGCCTATGAAGGAAATACAGACAGGAATACAAAATAACCGAAAGATGCATGGTATTTATAATAAAAAACAGCATATTACCATGACAAATGGAGGTTATGACCAGCAAAAGCAGATAGAATCTCAAAATACAGACCAAGTGTTATCCGAGAGCTATCTTGCAGAAAGCAGGGAAAGTCTGTCTGAAAAACTGAAATTAAGCAAAGTTCCTCCATTTGCAGAAAATCAGGATATAGCTCTGATATCTGAAAATCAGACTGGAAATCAAAATACAAACCTTATTTCAGAAAGTTGGACTAGAAATCAGAATACAGTCCTGATATCAGAGAATCAGCATAAAAATCAGGCACAAGTTCGTTATATAGGAACAAATGGCAAATATTTTGTGCCGGCAGGACAGAGTACTCAGATGATTATCGGAGCGACACCAGAAAGCGATTATCATATTATTAATGTTACGCAGGCATTATATGATAACTATGATTTAAAGCGGGTTTTCTATTCCGCATATGTGCCTCTTAACGAGGATAAACATCTGCCTGCTCTGGATACAAAACCTCCGCTTTTAAGAGAGCATCGGCTTTATCAGGCAGACTGGCTGCTGCGGTTTTATGGATTTTATGCAAAAGAACTGCTTACAGAAGACAGACCATACTTTAATGAATTTATTGACCCGAAATGTGACTGGGCAGTCAGGCATTTGGAATTGTTTCCGGTAGAAATAAACAAAGCAGATTATTATACGCTTCTTCGGGTTCCGGGGATTGGTGTGAAAAGTGCAAAGCGGATTATCGCTGCCAGACGATACGGAACACTTGATTTTCAGCATATAAAGAAAATGGGAGTGGTTTTAAAAAGAGCTTTGTATTTTATTACTTGTGGTGGAAAAATGATGTATGATATTAAAATGGAAGAAAACTATATTACAAACCAGCTTATTTTCAGTGAACCGGTATCTAAACAGGGAGACGGAAAGCAGTTTCGACAGATGACCATATTTGATTTTATCAATTAAATACAGGAAAGTTTTCTGTGAAATAAAATAATGGAGAAAATAGTGTGAAAAAAATAGTGATGCTTTGTGAAAATTCCGTAGAATCAATGTTGACAGCGATTTATGACGGATTTGTGATAAAGAATGAAAGATTTGCAGGAGTTAAGAAAAACCTGCCGGAATATCAAAATAACATAGAAATCAGACCATTGGAAAATTATGAGTATGAAATGTTTGCGGAATACATTACAGTAAAAACTGATGAAGAAAAGGCAGAAAAGACCGTGTATGCCATTCGTAAGAAGCTTGGTGAGAAAGTCTGGCATACAACCTTGCGTGCCATTTGCCATTTTGACAATAATCGGGGAACACAAGTGTTTCATTTTCTGGTTAGAGGATTTCGAATGGGCAGCAAAGTAATAGATATGTTATATGACACTTATGTAATATCTGTAATGGAGCTTTCCAGAAAAACAGCAAACGAAGCTCATTATTTTGTGCAATTTATCCGATTTGAGGAAATGAATCATATCTTATATTCCAGAATAGAGCCAAAATGCAATGTACTGCCGTTAATCGCAGAACATTTTTCAGAGCGTTTTCCAAACGAGGATTTTATAATATATGATGTGGTAAAGAAATTATCAGTAGTTCATAAAAAATATGAAAAGTGCTTTTTTGTCCGGGATTCAGAAATCACTCTTCCTGAAAGTGATAATATAAAAAATGAACTCGCAGAAGAATCAAATGATTATGGAATGCTGTGGAAAACTTATTTTGATTCGATTGCGATTGAGCAAAGAAAAAACAGAAATTGTCAAAGAAATATGCTGCCTCTGTGGTATCGGAAAAATATGATTGAGTTTTCAGAAGAAAACAGTTGACAAACCATGAAATTGCTTTTATTATAGTGAAAGGAAATTTGCAAAACAATTTCTTTTGATTATAAAAAAGATAAATGTAGTGAGAAAGAGGAGTAAAAAACAAAAGCGGTTCCAGAGAGGATAATTCACAGGCTGGAAAATTATCCAAAACGCGGTTTTTGAAGGTAGCTTTTGAACAGCATATTCCAAAATATCAGCAGCACCAGCAAAGATATCAGTAGAATATGACGGCTTCGTCCCCGTTATCGGATAAGAGAAGAAAAAATAAAGGTGGTACCGCGGCTTGTCCGCCCTTGAATATCGGGTGAGGCGCAGCATACCAGTTTACAGGAGCCATAAGCGTTTTTACTTATAGGCTCCTGTTGTAATTGAAATAATCAGCGCAGTCAGTTTTCGTCTGCTGCCAGTTTATATCATTGTTTAAATTTGTCTTGCTCCTTATTATCACAAGGAGATTGAAACAATGATAACTTAATTTGGAAAGGATAAGACATGAAAAAGGAATTAGAAAAAAATTATAATCCTGCTGATATCGAAACCCGTCTCTATAACAAATGGCAGGAAAAAAAGTATTTTCACGCAGAAATTGACAAAAACAAGAAGCCATTTACTATCGTAATGCCCCCTCCGAATATTACCGGTCAGCTTCATATGGGACATGCACTTGACAATACCATGCAGGATATCCTTATTCGCTTTAAGAGAATGCAGGGCTATTCCGCTTTATGGGTGCCGGGTACAGACCATGCTTCGATTGCCACAGAAGCAAAGATTGTGGAAACAATGAAAAAAGAAGGCGTTACCAAAGAAGAAATCGGCCGCGAAAAATTTTTGGAAAGAGCATGGAACTGGAAAAAGGAATATGGTGGAAGAATTGTGACGCAGCTTAAAAAAATCGGCTCATCTGCCGACTGGGACAGAGAACGCTTTACAATGGACGAGGGTTGTTCAGATGCCGTAAAAGAAGTTTTTGTAAACCTTTACAACAAAGGATTGATTTACAAAGGAGAACGGATTATCAACTGGTGTCCGAAATGTCTTACCTCCATTTCAGATGCAGAGGTAGAATATGAAGACCAGGCAGGTCATTTCTGGCATTTGCGCTATCCTCTTTCAGACGGAACCGGTTTTATTCAGATGGCAACCACCAGACCGGAAACCATGCTTGGTGATACGGCAGTTGCAGTAAATCCAAACGATGAAAGATATAAGGACATGATAGGAAAAACGGTAATTCTTCCTCTTGTCCACAGAGAAATTCCGATTATTGCAGATGATTATGTAGATATGGAATTTGGTACAGGCGTAGTAAAAATCACTCCTGCACATGACCCGAATGATTTCGAGGTAGGTCTGCGTCATAATCTTCCGGTGATTAATGTAATGACAGAAGATGCAAAAATTACAGACGAATACCCGCGTTATGCCGGTATGGACCGATATGAGGCACGAAAGGCGATTGTGTCAGATTTAGAGGCAGAAGGCGTTCTGGTAAAAATAGAAGACCACAGTCATAACGTAGGTACCTGTTACCGCTGTCATACTACTGTGGAGCCAAGAGTGTCCAAGCAGTGGTTTGTAAAGATGAAGGAGCTGGCCGAACCTGCCATCCATGCAGTAAAACAGGGTGATACCAAATTTGTTCCGCCTCACTTTGACAAAACATATTTTCACTGGCTGGAAGGAATCCGTGACTGGTGTATTTCCCGTCAGCTCTGGTGGGGACATGAAATACCGGCATTTTACTGTGATGACTGTGAAGAAGTGCTTGTCACAAAGGAGGAGCATCCAATATGTCCGAAATGTGGCAAAGCGATGCGTAAAGACCCTGACACCTTGGATACATGGTTTTCTTCTGCATTATGGCCGTTTTCTACTTTGGGATGGCCGAAGCAGACAGAAGAACTGGAGTATTTCTATCCTACCACTGTACTTGTCACAGGATATGATATTATTTTCTTCTGGGTAATCCGCATGATGTTCTCCGGTCTGGAACACACTGGAAAGGTTCCATTTGAAAAAGTATTTATTCACGGTCTTGTGCGTGATTCACAGGGAAGAAAAATGAGCAAGTCGCTTGGAAACGGGATTGACCCTCTGGAGGTAATCGAAAAATATGGAGCGGATGCTCTGAGATTTACATTGATTACCGGAAATGCACCGGGCAATGACATGCGTTTCTATTGGGAAAGAGTAGAGGCAAGCCGGAACTTTGCCAATAAGGTATGGAACGCATCCAGATTTATTATGATGAATCTGCCAGAAGACGACATTCCATCCGTGACAACAGAACAGCTTACCGATGCCGATAAGTGGATTTTATCAAAGGTAAATACTCTGGTAAAAGATGTAACGGAAAATATGGAAAAATACGAACTTGGCATTGCTGCTGACAAGCTTTACAGCTTTATTTGGGAGGAATTCTGCGACTGGTATATTGAGATGGTGAAGCCGCGGCTTTATAACAGTGAAGATGCCACAAGACAGGCAGCACTCTCAACCCTGAAGACAGTGCTGATTACTTCACTGAAACTTTTGCATCCATATATGCCATTTGTCACAGAAGAAATCTTCTGCACTCTTCAAAATAAAGAAGAATCTATTATGATTTCCGACTGGCCGCAATATTCAGAATTGCTTGTATTTGAAAAGGAAGAAAGGGCAGTTGAAACAATTAAGGAAGCAGTGCGTGGAATCAGAAATATTCGTGCGGAAATGAATGTTGCGCCGTCGAAAAAGGCAAAGGTATTTGTTGTTTCAAAGCAGGAGGATATAAGAAAAATTTTTGAAAATGGAAAGGTATTTTTTGCAACGCTCGGATATGCCAGCAATGTTGTAATACAGGAAGATAAAGAGGGCATTGATGAGGACGCCGTTTCTGTTATGATTCCGAATGCGTTTATCTATATGCCGTTTGCGGAACTAGTGGATATCGAAAAGGAAATCGAAAGGCTGATAAAGGAAAAGGAAAGGCTTGAAAAGGAGATTGCGAGAGTAAACAATATGCTTGGAAACCCGAACTTTGTAAACAAAGCACCGGAAAAGAAAATAAATGAAGAGAAGGAAAAGCAGACAAAATATATGCAGATGATGACACAGGTGGAGGAACGGCTTGTGCATCTGAAAAAATAAAAAACTGCAAAGAGATTTCCTGTGAAACAGAGAGGTTTCTCATGTCGAAACTTGCGTCAAAAACCGCTTGCAACTTGGCGGTTTTTGACTATAATATACTATGATTACAGAAAATTTATAAAGCATTATAAGTTACAATATAGAGAATGTTACAATATAGAGAATGTTACGATATAGAGAAAGTTGCAAATGAAACCTTATAAATTAAGATGGAGAAGCCATGAATTATAATGAAGCTGCAGCATACCTGTTAAACATACCAAAATTTTCAAAAAAGACCACAAAACATAATCTTATGGAATTGTTAAAAAGACTGGGCAATCCGCAGGAACAGGTGAAATCTGTTCATGTAGCGGGGACAAATGGAAAAGGCTCAGTCTGTGCTTTTCTAAATACCATACTTCTTCATTCCAAAAAATCCGTCGGATTGTTTATTTCTCCGCATCTTGTCAAAATAAATGAGCGGATGAAAATAAACAATACAGATATTTCAAATGAAGAATTTACAGAGATATTCCAAAAAGTAAAAGATGCCGTGGATGCCTTGCAGAAACAAGGCGGCGCACATCCTTCTTTCTTTGAATTTCTGTTTGTTATGGCGGCTCTTTTCTTTGCGGAACACAAAGTAGAATATGCAATCTTTGAAGTGGGGCTTGGGGGAAGGCTTGATGCCACAAATGTCTTAAAAAAGCCCATAGTATCAGTGATTACTTCCATAAGCCATGACCATACTGAAATTTTGGGAGACAGTATTGCTGAAATAGCGAAAGAAAAGGCTGGCATTATCAAAAAAGATGTACCAGTTGTATTTTATCAGAGCAGTCCAAAAGCCGCAGAAGTGATAGAGAGAACAGCGGTGCAGACGGGGGCTGAATGTTTTGCATTAAGCGACAGAGATATAAAATTCATCAAATTTTCATCAAAACAGGTTGATTTTTCTCTTGATAATAGGTATTATAAATGTGACAGTGTGAAGGTAAATTTTCCAGCGCTGTATCAGACAGTAAATTGTTCGTTGGCGCTGATTGCCTTTGAGATAATAAAAAGAAAAGATAAAACACTTGAGCATATCGCTCATCCTGAAGATTTTGTTTTATTTACAAGATGGGAAGGGCGTATGGAGCAGGTCAGAGAAAATGTTTTTTTTGACGGAGCACATAATCTGGAGGGAATCATGAAATTCTCAGCTTCCGCACAGAAAATACAGACAGCAGGAAAAAAACTTCTGCTCTTTGGCGTTGTAGAAGAAAAAAATTATGAACATATGATAGAGCTTCTTATGGGCGTTGGAATATGGCAGGAAGTATTTATTACGCGGCTGAATAATAAAAGGACTGTTTCGGAAACAGAGCTGGCAGAAGTATTCAGGCGTTATTCGGACATTTCCATGCATACATTTGACTGTGCAGGAAAGGCCCTGAAACATGCACTTGCCATAAAACAGAAAGACGATATTTTATTCTGTGCAGGTTCACTGTATTTGATAGGAGAACTCAAGGAATATTTGGAGGTATAAAATGATTAATTTTGACGAGGAAATAAAAAAGTTTCAGCCGAGCCTTGAAGTAGGGGAAGCAGAAGATGCAATCTACAATAAAAGCACTACGGATTTAGCAGATATCTTTGTTGAAATGATGAAGGAAGCGGAAGGTACAGGAGAAAGAACGAATGGAATGTTATAAATGCGGTAGTGAATTATCCTCGCTGGATATCTGCAGCAACTGCGGTGCGCAGGTTGGCGTTTATAAAAAGATTATCACAATGTCAAACACTTTTTATAACATGGGTCTTCAGAAAGCCAGAGTAAGGGATTTGTCAGGGGCAGAGGAATTATTAAAGCAAAGCCTTGCGTTATATAAAAAAAATATTCAGGCAAGAAATCTTCTGGGCCTTGTATATTATGAGATGGGCGAGGTAGTGATAGCTCTGCGGGAATGGGTTTTAAGCAAAAACTTTGAATCGGAAAATAATATTGCAGATTATTTTATTAAGAAGGTACAGTCAAATCAGAACAAGCTGCAGATACTCAATCAATCTGTCAGAAAATATAATATATGTCTGCGTCACGCTACTGAGGATAAGAAAGATGTGGCGATTATTCAGTTAAAAAAGGTAATAAACACCAATGAGAAATTTGTAAAGGCATATCAGCTTCTTGGACTTTTATATATTCATGAACAGGAATATGAAAAGGCGAAACGGGTGTTGAAAAAATCTCTGACTATTGACAGAGGCAGCACATTAAGTACCAGATATCTGAATGAAATCAACGAGGTTACAGGGGTTACAGAAAAAGAATTAAAAAAAGAGCAGGCAAAGGAAAAAAAGAAGAAAAAGAAGGAGCCTGAAAGCTTAAGCGGAAATGATGTTATTATTCCAAAATCGACCTATAAGGAAATTAACTATGGTTTTTTTACTTTTATTTATGTTGTGATTGGCATGGTTATCGGAGCCGCAATGGTGTTTTTCCTTGTGACGCCTGCAAGGGTGAAGGATGCAAAGACAGAGGGTTCCAAAGATGTGCAGTCTTATATGGATGAAATATCCAAATCTAATATTACAATCAGTGATTTGGAAGCACAAATAGAAGCGTTAAATACAGAAAAACAGAGTTTGTCGGAACAGCTTGCACAGGAGCAGGGAAAAGTGGACAATTCCTCAATATACAATGAACTTTTAGAAGCTGTCACATTATTTGTCAACAATGATGTCAATGGATGTGCGAACAGGCTTACAACCATTACGCTGCCAGAGGGAGCGGATGAACATGCGGTGAATTTATATAATGCCCTGACAGCAAGAACCTATCCGGAGGCGGCAACAGCCCATATTAATCAGGGCTCACAGCTTGCGAACCGCAGTCAATGGCAGGAGGCGCTTACAGAGCTGCTGCTAGGAGAAAAGATGAAACCAGATGATATCGGCTGTCTGTACAATATTGGAAAATGCTATTATAACCTGAATGGACAGGCAATCGACGAAAATGCAAGAAGATATTTTGAAAGGGTCATAGAGCTTTCACCGGGCAGCAATTATGCAGGCTGGTCACAGGGATGGCTTGGACAATAGATACGAAAGAAAAGAATGTGGTATAACAACACTGCATTCTTTTCTTTTTATTTGAAATAAAGGAGGACATCACATGGCTGAGGAAATCAGTTATTACATGGAGGAGGAGACACTTGTGATAGGTCTTGGAAAAGAACTGGACCACCACAATGCACAGAATATCAGAGAAAAAACAGATGCATCTGTGATAAAGGGAGGTATAAAGCGGATTATCTTTGATTTTTCAAGAACAGGCTTTATGGACAGCTCAGGTATAGGTGTTATTATGGGAAGACAGAAGATTATGGACAGCATTGGCGGAAAGGTATTTGTAAGAAATATGAACAGAGAAATCGAAAGAATTTTTTTGATTTCAGGGTTACATAAACTGGTGGAAAAGGAAGATTAAGGGGGCAGGAAGGAATCGCTATGTATAAGAATAAAATGCATTTGGAATTTGACAGTAAATCAGAAAATGAAAGATTTGCAAGGGTAACGGCTGCAGCTTTTGCCACGCAGCTAAACCCGATTATGGAAGAGATATCAGATATTAAAACCGCCGTTTCCGAGGCGGTGACAAACGCCGTTGTTCACGGATACGACGGCGGCGATGGAACCGTTTATCTGGATGCTGAAATTCAGGACCGTACTATTACAATAGTAGTCAAAGATACGGGAGTTGGTATCGAAGATATCGATAAGGCAATGGAGCCGCTGTATACTACAAAGCCTGACGAAGAGAGGGCCGGTATGGGATTTATGTTTATGGAAGCATTTATGGATGATTTGGAGGTGCAATCTGAACTCGGAAAGGGAACTACTGTAATAATGAAAAAAACCATTATAGAAAGGTAAAGGAATGGGATAAAGAATGGAAACTTTAGAGCTTATCAAAAAAGCTCACGAAGGGGATAAAGAGGCAAGGGACAGAATTGTAAGTGAAAATGTCGGGCTGGTCTGGAGCATTGTCCGAAGATTTAAGGGCAGAGGGTGCGAACTAGAGGATTTATTTCAGATTGGCTGCATAGGTATTTTAAAAGCCATTGATAAATTTGATTTATCTTATGATGTCAAATTTTCCACCTATGCGGTCAGCCTGATTTCAGGGGAAATAAAACGTTTCTTAAGAGACGACGGAATGGTAAAGGTGTCTCGTTCCTTAAAGGAGAATGGCTGGAAGATTAAACTTGCATCAGAAAAATTATCACAGGAATATGGAAGAGAGGCTACTATTGATGAAATCGCCACAGCGACGGAGCTGTCTACGGAAGATATTGTAATGGCGATGGAAGCGAATGTGGAGGTGGAATCTATCTATAAGTCTGTATACCAGAATGATGGGAATGAGATTTTTCTGGTGGATAAATTACCGGAGGAGAAGGATGAGAATGAAAAAATGCTGAATCATATGTTGTTAAAGCAACTGCTTGAAGAATTGGGAGAGGAGGAGAAGAAGTTAATTGAGCTGAGGTATTTTCGGGAAATGACTCAGATGCAGGTAGCGAAGATATTAAATATTTCGCAGGTGCAGGTAAGTAGAATGGAGAAGAAAATATTGATGAAAATGAGGGGGAGAATTTGAAAATAGGTAGTGTCTGAGTGACATATATTTTATGAAATCCATTTTAAATCATAATAAAGCTCAGCAAAAGAGCAGACTATCCTTCTTCGACAGACCCTATGAAAATGTTGGTACTTAGTGAATAGTACTTCGACCAGAGGAAGAAGTGCTGTGAACTTAGTACCATTACATTTGAATGGAGCAAGAGCGCGTCTGAGGAAGAAGGATAGTCTGCTCTTCTGTGTCACTTTTCCACTCTACCCTTCAAAACCTACCGTATACTATACTTCTGAATTATCGCCGACAACAGCAGCTTTATCACCAGCATAAGTGAAATAAATATATACTGCAATATTGTCGCCAGTATATTAATCAACGAATCCGACACAATATTCAAAAAGTGTAAAAGATTTGGCACCATTGTAACGCAATAGAAAATAATCAGTCCCATATATGCCTTTACAAATGTCATCCGGTTTTTTCTTAATTTATCCGCCTCGTCAAGCCTCATTTTTTCTTTTAAATATTTAATCGTTTTATTCAGCAGATTTCCGAAGAAAAGTACATCAAATAAATAAAACAGCACCAGAATCATCTTTTCCAACGCAAGCTGATATCCAAAAAAGAGTCCTGCAATCCAGTATGCACAGGAAAAAATAAAAAGCCGGACACTCTCCTTTTTTAAGCTCTGCATATAATCAAGCCCTGTTTCATCACAAATCATATTCACTCCTCTCATAATCAGAAAATATCCAATAAATGCGGGAATTATTTCAAAAGTTCCAAAGAGATAAATATGAATAATACTGATTAAAATTCCCCATTTTATCATATTATAGCCATTTGAAATCATAGTAAATTCATCACCTTTCATTTGATTTACAAAGCAGAAAATATTTTGTAAATTTTCTGCGGTATTTTATTTAGGAAATTATTTTGTATTTTTTATAATGCTGCTCTAAAAAGCTCTTCCAATTCTTTATAGCTTTCGATTGTGTTAATTTTTCGCCGGATATCATTTGCATGTCTCATACCTGCCACATAAAAACAAATATGGGTTCTCATCTCACGAAGTCCTGTATATTCACCCTTAAAATCAATCAACATTCTGGTATGCCTTAAAATCATATCTATAATTTCAGACACAGAAGGAGCAGGCAGAAGATTTCCAGTTTCCAGATAATAGCCAGTACGGCGGAAAATCCATGGATTTCCTCTTGCTGCTCGTCCAATCATTATGGCATCACATCCGGTCTGGTCAAGCATTTCCTTTGCGGTTTCCGGTCCTGTAATATCTCCGTTTCCAATGACAGGAATTTTCACTGTATTTTTTACTTTTTTAATAATTGTCCAGTCTGCTTTTCCAGAATAATATTGTTCTCTGGTGCGCCCGTGAACTGCTATGGCAGAAGCTCCATTTGCCTCTGCGATTTTGGCGATTTCCACTGCGTTGGCATCATTTTCAGAAAAACCTTTTCGAATCTTTAATGTAACAGGTTTTTTGCACTTTTTTGTCATGGCACCAATGATTTCACCCACCAGACGGGGATTTTTCATTAATGCGGAGCCCTCATTGTTATTGACAATTTTTGGAACCGGACATCCCATATTTACATCAATGATATCATATGGTCCGTTTTCTATCTGAGAAGCGATTTCCGCCATAATATCAGGCTCGCTTCCAAAAAGCTGAAGCGCAAGCGGACGTTCTGTATCACAGGCAGAAAGCAATGGGTGTGTATTTTTATTTTTATACAAAATTGCCTTTGCACTGACCATTTCAGTATATAAAAGATGGCAGCCCTGTTCCTTGCAGAGCTGTCTGTATACAGTATCTGTTACGCCGGCCATCGGTCCAAGCACAAGAGGTCCCTCTATGGAAACATTTCCGATTTTCAGCGTTTTCATTGCTTTTCCTCCGATTTATTTTCTTTTAAGTTATTTTCCTCTGCATCTTTTGATTGGTCAAAATCAAGCGTTTCTCCAAGAGCAAAGATTTTATAATACATTTCCAGTGCTTCAAGCAAATCGTGTTTTTTTATCTGCATTTCTTTGATTTTAAGCCCGCAACTTATCTCATCAAAAAGAAAGTCATTTTCATCTGTATGTATATTAAAATTCAGATTTCCTCTCTCGTCAAAATCAAGTGTTAAAATACAGCTTATTTCCTCTGTAAACAGTACGCACATAATTTTCAGTTCATCCTTAATAGAAGAGGGAAGGTTATCAAAAGTCTCATTAAAATAATACTTTTTTTCATAAGCACTGGAACCGCATAAAGTAACATTTTCTTCATTATACATAGCCGTATACTCCTCTCACAGATACTTCGCCGGATAATACTCTGCTTACTTGTCCGTCTTTTTCAATGATAAGTTCACCGTCGTTATCAATAGATTTTGCCACAGCCTCATAACTTTTATCACCCTGTACTACAAAAACTTTTTTGTCAGTATTAATCATAAGAGAATTGTATTCATTTTTTAATAAAGACAAATCAACAGTTTTTAAAAAAATATCATAATAGTTTCTGAAATATTTTATTACGGAAGCTATTATATCACTGCGCTGAAATGTTTTCTGCGTTTCAAATTTTATGGAGGTTGCCTTATCTGCGATATCAGGCGGAAATTCCTTATTGTTTACATTAATGCCAATACCTGTGACAATATAATTAATGGCTTCCATTTCCGAACTCATTTCTGTAAGGATACCGCAGATTTTCTTTCCATTTACCACAATATCATTCGGCCATTTTATCAGTGCTTTCAGGTTTGTTTTTTCACGGATACCCTGACATACGGCCATACCTGAAATCAAAGTAAGCATAGAAGCCTTTGTCGGTAAAAATTCAGGTTTTAATATAAGTGTCATAAAAATTCCTACGCCCGCAGGAGAAGTAAAGCCCCGTCCACGCCGTCCTTTTCCTCCTGTCTGTCTGTCTGCAATAACAAGAGTCCAGTCAGGCGCGCCTTTTTCAGCTTCCAGCTTTGCGCGGGTGTTTGTAGAATCTGTTTCTTCTAAATAAATAATTTTATTTAATACATCTGCATTAATTAAGGAAAGCGAAGACTTTATTTCACTTTCTGACAGAATATCAGGGCAGGATAGGATTTTATAACCTTTATTATTTACAGAATCAATTACATAGCCTTCCTCTTTCAACTGATTGATAATTTTCCATACAGCAGTTCGTGATACGCCGAGGTTTTCGCAGAGCTTCTGACCGGAAATATAGCTGTCTGTATTTTTTAATAATTCAAGAATTTTTGATTTCATTTCATTTTCCTTTTAAATAATGCAATCAACGCTTAAGTTGATTGGCGGATAATGCAGCCAACGTTTTGCCATATAATTAGTCTGAGGCTGATTGCGCTGACTGTTTGAATAAATTATAATACAATTATCAGCGAAAAAACGCTGAATCCGAGCAGAATAACAGCTCCGATAAACAGTAAAATACAGCCGGCATATTCGTCCATTTTATATTTTTTTACTCCAAGACAGCCATTCATTACAGCCGCAAGCAGAAATATAACAGGGAACATAAACATATATTTTCTTACATCTATCATAAGAATAATTCCGGATACAAGAATCAATATGCATAAGATAAAATTAATGGTATCAATTAATCTGCCACGTTGCCGCCATGTATTCCGCCTGAAAGAATTTTTTGCCATCATGTCACCTCGTTTCATGTTACCTTGTCTCAAACTATCTTAGTTCAAGTTATTTCATTTCCATTCCCAAGGTTGCAGCCATTACAGCTTTAATAGAGTGCATGCGGTTTTCCGCCTCATCAAAAACAACGGACTGGGCAGATTCAAATACTTCGTCACTGACCTCCATTTCTGTCAGTCCGAATTTTCTGGAAATTTCTTCGCCAATTTTGGTTTTTAAATCATGAAACGCCGGAAGGCAATGCATAAAAATAGCGTTTGGTCTGGCATTTTCCATTACTTTTTTATTTACCTGATATGGTGACAAATCTCTGATTCGCTCTGCCCATACTTCATCCGGTTCTCCCATAGATACCCATACGTCTGTATATATAATATCCGCATCTTTTGTTCCTTCTGTAACATCTTCTGTTAAACGGATTGTACTGCCGGAAGCCTCTGCATATGCTTCACATTCCTTTACAAGTTCCGCGTTTGGAAAGTATGCTTTTGGAGCGCAGGCAGTAAAATTCAGTCCCATTTTTGAGCAGGCAATCATAAGAGAATTTCCCATATTGTATCTTGCATCGCCCATATATACAAAGTTCAGCCCTTTTAAGCCTCCTTTATGCTCCTGAATTGTCAAAAGGTCCGCAATCATCTGAGTAGGGTGATATTCGTTTGTCAGTCCATTCCATACAGGAACTCCTGCATATTTGGCAAGCTCTTCCACAATCTCCTGCCCGAAACCGCGATACTCGATTCCTTCGTACATTCTGCCAAGAACTCTCGCGGTATCTGCGATGCTTTCTTTTTTCCCTATCTGGGAACCAGACGGGTCGAGATAAGTAGTTCCCATACCAAGGTCATGGGCCGCTACTTCAAAGGAACATCTGGTGCGGGTGCTTGTCTTTTCAAAAATCAGAGCGACGTTTTTGCCGCGAAGCTCATCTATCGGCTGACCTTTCTTTTTTTTCTCTTTCAGATATGCGGAGAAATCAATCAGATATTGAATTTCTTCCGGCGTATAATCTTTTAATGTCAGGAAATGACGTCCTTTTAAATTCATAGTTGTTATCCTTTCTTTCAAATAATTATGCATTAAAATCTATTATAGCAAATATGGGGAATTTTACAAGTAAAGAAATTATGAAACGGCAGATAATAAGTTAAAATTTGAATTGGTTTGATAAAG
>ERZ778516.1403-NODE-1403-length-18200-cov-5.487076_pt1 | contig 18200 bp, 18 predicted proteins | sample MGYA00510342_ERZ778516 | MGnify/ENA primary metagenome ERZ778516 (study PRJEB29527, sample SAMN07138961) | mouse gut metagenome | material: feces | host: mouse | place: China:Nanjing | collected 2016-01-25 ... | reverse complement strand
CGGCCATCGCCTACAAGACCGACCGCTGGAACATCTCGCGGCTGGACAACTCGTTTCAGCTCTCGGGCGTCATGATGCTCGACAGCACCGCCGACAGCGAGGAGCAGGCCGAGCGGATCATCCGCGCCGCCGAGCAGAAGTTCGCGGGCAACCCCGGGCAGGTCATGTTCGTGCTGAAGGAGGGGAGCGCCGACGACAACTCGCGCTTCATACCCATCACCTCGCAGAACGAGGGCGACTGGAAGACGCTCCACGACCAGGCCGTGTCGGACATCGTGGTGGCGCACTCGTGGTTCCGCACGCTCAGCGGACTCGACTACGGGGGCGGATTCAGCGCCGAGCGGATCCTCCACGAGTACGAGGTGGCGCTCAACACGGTGATTCTGGGCGAGCAGGCCGAACTGCTGGAGCCCATACGGCGCGTGATCGGGGCCGTGCTGGGGTGCGACGCCTCGTCGCTCGAAATCGTTAATCGGCCGCCGACCCGGTCGAAGCCCGTTTACATGAGGGTGTGGGAGGCGCGCAAGGCCGACGGACTGGATTACGATCCGCAGGACGAGAGGCAGCAGGCCTTTCTGTCGGAAATCACGAAGTACAACGTCCGCAGCATCGGGTAGCCCGCTCCGCAAGACCGTGCCCGGATGGGGTTGCGGCCGGGGGCGCGCGACGGTGCGCGGAGAAAAAAGATTCGACTATGAAAACACTGATTACACCGGAGCAGGTCGTGGCGCTTGCGTACGCCGACGGCGAGTACCTGCCTCCGGAGCAGATTACCGAGGCCGACATCGCGGCCGCGGAGGAGCGGCGCATCGTGCCCGTGGTGGGGCGCGGACTCTACGGGCGGCTGCTCGGCGGCGCATATGCCGAGTTCGTGGAGGAGTACCTCGCGGCGCCGCTGGCCGTATACGTGCGGCTTGCGGTGCAGCCGCTGTTCGACGTGCGCACGGGCCCCTGCGGCAGCGTGTCGCTGCGTGCGGAGGGCTACGAGCCGGCGGACGGGGAGCGGCTGCGCGAGCTGCGCCGGGCCCTGCACGTGAAGGCGCGGTCGCTGATGCTCCGGGCCTCGGCGCGGCTCGACGGGGGCGGATTTCCCGAATACGATCCGCGGCAGAACATCCTTAAACGTTGTCGCACCGATGGAGGCTTTGTACAGGTGGGTTAGCGGGCTGGCCGCCGCGGGAGCGGCACTCCTGGCCCCGGCGGCGCCGCTGGTGGTGTGCGCCGTGCTCTTCATCGGGGTGGATTTCGTGACCGGAACTGCCGCGGACTATGCCGCGGCGCGGCGCGCGGGGCTGCCGTGGCGCTTCGAGAGCCGCAAGGCGTGGCGCACGGTGGTCAAGCTGGCGCTGGCGGTGACGGCCGTGGGCATGTCGTGGCTCCTCGACGCCTGCCTGCTCGGATTCATGCAGCTGCGGCTGGCGCGGGTCTTCACGGGGTTTCTGTGCGGCGTGGAGTTCTGGTCGTTCCTTGAGAACGCCGCCCGGCTCTCCGGAGCGCCGCTGTTCCGGTGGTTGCAGCGCTTTGTCGGACACAGGCTGGGAAAGGAGGCGGAGCATGAGTAGGGGCCTCGACAACCGCAATCCGGGCAACATCCGGCGTTCGCGGGTGCGTTACAAGGGCGAGGTGCACCCCTCGTCCGACCCGGAGTTCAAGCAGTTCCGGAGCCTCGAATGGGGCTACCGGGCCGTGTTCGTCGTGCTGCACACCTACCGTGTGCGGCACGGGCTGCGCAGCGTGGCGCAGATGATCGCCCGCTGGGCGCCGCCGTCGGAGAACCGCACCGACCTCTATGTGCGTTTCGTGGCCGGGGCGTGCGGCGTGGCGGAGGACGAGGTGCTCGACACGCTCGACGGCGGCACGATGATCCCCCTGGTGCGCGCCGTGTCGCGCATGGAAAACGGCGTGGCGGCCGATGCCGCGGCCGTGCTGCGCGGCTGGGAGCTCTTCGCGGAGGATTACGGCGGGAGCCGGACGGCCGCGGGAACGCCCTCCGCGCGTGTGCGGAGCCCCGGCGGCGTTCCGGCGCATGCCGAGCGAAAAGCCTCCCGCAGGGGCGGGCCGCAGTGCCGGGCGGCGCCGGAGCAAGCTCCCGGCACCGGAAGCCGAAAGAGACGAAATAGCACGAAAAGTCGCGGAACGACGGGGTGCGTACGCGCTTTTCCGCTATCTTTGCGGGTATGAACGCCTCCCTGCTCCGCTCACGTATCGAACGTCTGCCCATGCTGCGGGCCCTGCTGCCTTTCGTGGCGGGAATCGTGGCGGCGGAGTATTATCTGCTGCCCTCGGCATTCGTGTGGGCGGGTTTCGCGGTGTCGGGAGCAATCGCCATTGCGGGGCGGTCGTCGCTGAGTGCGGCGGCCGCCCTGTGCTGTTTCGGGTGGGGTGCGGCGCAGTGGAACGCACCCGCGGAGGACGACGTGCCGCGCGGCGTGCGCACGGTCTTCGCCCTTGCGGCGGAGGACGCCGGCGAGGGGCGGATCACGGCCTGGCGCAACGACGACGGGCAGTGGCGCGAAGCCGACGTGCGGGTGGTGCTGCGCGGCGATTCGACGCTCGCGCCGCAGCCGGGCGAGCGCTACGTGGTGCGGACCCGGCTGTACGGGCTGCATGCGGGGAGTTCGTACGGCCGTCTGATGCGGTCGCGCGGTTTCGGCGGCCGGATATACCTCTCGGAGCGGCAGGTGCTCTGGCGCCGGACGCCGCAGCCGGCCGGACTGCATGCCGCGGCGGCGGAACGCATGCGCCGCCTGGGGCTCACCGGGCGCACGCACGCCCTCTGTGCGGCGATGGCTGCGGGTGACCGCAGCGGACTGACCGCCCCGATGCGCGGGCTGTTCGCCCGCAGCGGCGCTTCGCACCTGCTGGCCGTGTCGGGCCTCCACGCGGGAATCGTCTTCATGCTGGCGAACCTGCTGCTCTGCTGGCTCGTGCTGCTGCGGCGCGGACACCTCCTGCGCAACGGTCTCGTGGTCGCGCTCGTGTGGTTCTACGCCGCCGTCACGGGTTTCTCGCCCAGCGTGGTGCGGGCGGCCCTGATGTGCTCGGCGCTCCAGTTCGCGCTGGCCTCGGGGTCGCTCTATGCGGGCGGAAACGCCCTCGCGGCAGCGGCTTTCGCGATGCTGGCGTGTCGGCCCGCGGCGCTGTACGACATCGGATTCCAGCTCTCGTTCCTCTCCGTGGCGGCCATCCTGGCGTGGGGCGTGCCGTTGTGCCGCAGGCTGCGCACGGGACGGAGGGCGATCGACGTGCCGGTGGCCGCGGCGGTGGTGAGTGCGGTGGCGACGGTCGCCACCGCGCCCCTTGCGGCCCACACGTTCGGCACGGTGTCGTTCGCGGCCGTGGCGGTGAACGCCGTGGCCGTGCCCCTCGCCACGGTCGTCGTGGGAGCGGGGGTGCTGTGGCTGGCTGTGCCCCTGCCCTGGGCGGCATACGTGCTGCGTCCGGCGGCCGAAGCGGCGGCCTCGGCGCTGCTGTGGATCGTGGAACGCACGGCCGCACTTCCGTGGGCCGCGGCCCGGTGGTGTCCCGACGCGGGGACGGTGGCGGCCATTTACCTCGGATTCCTGATCGCGACCCTGCTTGCGGGGTGTCGCGAACGGAAAAAAACGGTATCTTTGCGTCCGTGATGGACACCGAAGCATACGAGTTGCTCCGCACGCCCGAACTCGTGCGTGCCGTGGAGGAGGCGCTCGGGCGCGACCCCCTGGAGGTGGCGCTCGACAAACGCGTGCCCCATGCGGCGCTCGTGGCCACGCAGGTGAAATACCTGGGGCGGGCCGCGGCGAAGCTGCCGTCATACCGTGCGGCGCGCTGCATCCTGCCGCCCCGCGCCTTCGAGCAGGCGTCGAGCGAGGCGTGTGCCGCGCACAAGCGCATCGGGGGCGAAGCGGTGCTCGACCTCACGTGCGGCCTCGGGGTCGATGCCTTCGCGCTGTCGCGCCGCTTCGGCCGCGTGGTGACGCTGGAGCGCGATCCGCTCCTGGCCCGCATCGCCCGCGACAACTTCGCGCGGCTGGGCGTGACGAACGTGGAGGTGGTGTGCGCCGCGGCCGAGGAGTACCTGGCCCGCACCGGCGAGCGGTTCGACTGGGTGTATGCCGATCCGGACCGGCGCGATGCCGCGGGCCGCAAGCAGGTGCGCCTCGAAGCCTGCTCGCCCGACATCGTGGCGCTGATGCCCGCGGTGCGGCGCGTCGCCGGGCGGCTGTGCCTGAAGAACTCGCCGCTCTTCGATGTGGATGCGGCCTTTGCGCTCTTCGGAGGCTGCGAGACGGAGGTGGTGTCGCTGGGAGGCGAATGCAAGGAGGTAATGGTCTATGCCGACGGCCGCGAGCCCCGCATCACGGCCACGGCGCTCGGACTGGGGAGCTTCGGCCTGCCGCGGTGCGAGGCCGTGAATGCCCCCTGCACGGAGCCTTTCGAGCCCGGACGCTACGGATGGCTCGTGGTGCCCGACGTGGCGTTGCAGAAGGCGCGGCTCGCATGCGCCGCCCTGCGCGGCCGGGCCGACCTGTGGAGCAACGAGGGCTACGGATTCGCCGCGAGCGACCCGGGGGCCGTGCTTGGCAGGGTTTTGGCGATCGAAAGCATCGAACTCTACGATCCGAAGGCCCTGCGCCGCACGATGCGGGGAGAGCGGGCCGAGCTGATGAAGCGCGACTTCCCCCTCGCTACGGCACGCATCGCGGCCGACACGGGGATCCGCGAGGGCGGCGGCGTGCGCCTGGCTTTCACGCGCATCGGAGGCAGGCTGTGGACCGTGCGGTTGCGGTGACCGGCGCGGAGCGCCCGTCCGCGGTGCGGGCCGGAGCCGCCTGCGGCGCACCCGGACGGAAGCGGCCCTCGCGGGGACGAAGGTCCGATCATGCGCCGCACATGCGGCGAACGAGGATATGAAAAGAATCAGACGCATAGCGACATTCATCGCGGAGACCGCCATCGGCGAGGACTCCGAGCGCTACCGCAACCCCGCGGTGCGGTGGGCCGTGCAGCAGTACCGCCTGCTGTTCTACACGGCGCGCGGGCTGGTCGAGCACGGCACGCTGGTGCGCAGCGCGGCGCTCACGTTCTACACGCTGATGTCGATCGTGCCCGTCGCGGCCGTGATCTTCGCCGTAGTCAAGGGATTCGGACTTACGGAGACCCTGCTCGACAACCTCTACGGCATCTTTCCGCAGCATCCCGAGGTCATCGAGTACCTGATCGGCTTCGCCGAGCGGGCGCTGGCCCGCACGCAGGGCGGCGTGGTGGCCGTGGTGGCCCTCGTCACGCTCTTCTGGGCCGTGATCCGCGCCTTCGCGTCGATCGAGAGCGCTTTCAACAACATCTGGGAGGTGAAGACCGCGCGCAGCCTGACGCGTCAGTACAGCACCTACATCACCATCGTCGTGGTCGTGCCGCTGCTGTGGGCGGCCACGCGGGCGCTGGGCCTCTACGTCGATGCGCAGCTCGGCCTCGGCAGCTCGGCCTGGTCGTTCGTGGTGTCGAAGTGCGCCGTGCTCGTCATGACGTGGCTCATCTTCGCCGTGCTCTACACGGCCATTCCCAATACGAAGGTGCGTTTCCGCAGCGCGCTGACCGCCGGCGTGGTGGCGGGCACGCTCTTCATGCTCTTCCAGTGGGGATATGTCTACCTCCAGCGCTGGATGACCTCCTACAACGCCATCTACGGCAGTTTCGCCGCCCTGCCGCTCTTTCTGATCTGGATGCAGACCTCGTGGCAGATCCTCCTTTTCGGCGGCGAGCTCTCGTTCGCCTACCAGAACATCGCCCGCTTCGCCGTGGAGCGCGAGTCGCTTCGCATCAGCTACGACCGCCGGAGGCGCGCCATGCTCGCCGTGATGGTGGTGGCCGCGCGGCGCTTCTGCGCGGCGCAGGGCTCCACGGGCCCCGAGGAGATCCGCGGGCAGCTGGGGCTGCCCACACGACTGGTGAACGACCTGCTCTACGAACTGGCCAAGGCCGGGATGCTGGCGCCCGTGGCGTCGGAGGATGCGGAGCACGAGGTGCGCTTCGTGCCCGCACGCGACCTGACGTCGCTCACGCTGTGCGACGTGATCGACGCGGTGGAGACGCAGGGCGACGCGACGTTCGCCCCCTCGCGCGCGCCCGAGATCGGACGCGTGAACGAGGAGTGGAGCCGGATCGCGGCGGCGGCGCATGCCGCCCCGGGCAATGTGCGACTGATCGACCTGATATGAACGGACAGCAGAACGAAATACGGAGCGTGACGATCGTCGGCAGCGGCAATGTGGCCGAGGCGCTGGCGCGTGCGCTCGGCGACGGCCCCTTCGAACTGAGGGGCGTATTGGCCCGCAACGAGGCGCGGGGGCGCGAGGTGGCCCGCATCGGCCGCACGGCGTGGACGGACGACCCGGCGCGGCTGGCTGCGTCCGACCTCTGCATCGTCGCCGTGAGCGACCGTGCGGTGGCGGAGGCGGCCGCGGCGCTGCCCTGCGGCGTCGCGGGGGCCGTGGTGCACACCGCGGGGTGCGTGCCGCTGGAGGCGCTGCCCGCGTGCTTCGGCGCGCGCGGCGTGCTCTACCCGCTTCAGACTTTCACCCGGGGGCGCGCCGTCGAGCTGTCGGAGGTGCCCTTCTTCACCGAGGCGTCGGACGAGGCGTTCGCCCTGCGCCTCGACGCTTTCGCCCGTGCGGCGGGCGGGGCGGTGCTGCGTGCGGACAGCGCGCAGCGGCGCCGCATCCATCTGGCCGGGGTCTTCGCCTGCAACTTCGTCAATGCGATGTACGGTGCTGCGGGGCGGGTGCTGCGCGATGCGGACATCCCGTTCGACGTGCTGGGGCCGATCATTCGCGAGACGGCGGCCAAGGCGGCGGCATCGGGCGATCCGGCATCGGTGCAGACCGGACCGGCGGTGCGGGGCGACCGCGCCACGCAGGAGCGGCACTGCGAACTGCTGGCCGACGATCCGGAGCTGACGACGATCTACAAACTGATAAGCGAACAGATATGGCGAATTTCAAAGAAGTGATCGCCCGCACCGAAGCCTTCGTCTTCGATGTGGACGGCGTGCTGACCGACGGGGGCATCGTGCCCACGCCGGACGGCGATTTCATCCGGCGCTACGATGCCAAGGACGGCTACGCGCTGGCCTATGCCGTGCGCATGGGATACAAGGTATGCATCATCACCGGAGGCCGCGGCCGCACGCTGGAGTACCGCATGCGGATGCTCGGACTCTCGCGCATCTACCTCGACTGCATGGACAAGATCGCGGCGCTGAACGAATTCCTCGCCGACGAGGGGATCGACCCCGCGAACGTGGTCTACATGGGCGACGACATACCCGACCTGGAGTGCATGCGGGCCGTGGGTATTCCGGTCTGCCCGGCCGATGCGGCTGCCGAGGTCGTCGAGGCGTCGCGCTACGTCTCGGAGTTCCGCGGCGGTCACGGCGCGGTGCGCGACATTGTGGAGCAGGTGCTTCGCGCGCGCGGCGACTGGGCCCGCGACTCGAAGGGCGTCACGCCGTCGCAGCTCGCGGCTTCGCGCTGACGGGGCGCGGCGACGCGAAAAGCTACGCCCCGGATACACGGTATCCGGGGCGTTGTCATCGCTGCGGGCGTCTGCGCCCGGGACGGCATCAGTATTTGTAGCGGCACCACTTGTACAGCTCCCTGAGCGTCGGCTTCTTGCCGTGCATGAAGATGCCCACGCGGTAGATTTTGGCCGCGAGCCACACCATCGCCACGAACGAGGCGTAGAGCAGCACGAGCGAGAGGAGGATCTCCCAGAGCGGAATGCCGCACGGAATGCGGGTCATCATCACCACGGGCGAGGTGAACGGAATGATCGAGAACCAGAATGCCACGGCGGAGTTGGGGTCGTTCATCACCGACATGGCGGCCAGGAAAGCCAGGATGATGGGAATGGTGATCGGGGTCTGGAGCTGCTGGGCGTCCTGCACGTTGTCCACGCTCGAACCCACGGCGGCGAACATCGCCGAGTAGAGCAGGTAGCCGCCCACGAGGAAGAGGAGCAGCCAGCCGAGCAGCGCGGCGATGTATCCGGCATCCATGGCCGTGCCGAGGGCCGTGAGCAGCGCGGGGTCGAGCTGTGCCGCGGCCGCCGCATCGCCGCCCTGTGCGGCCTGCATGCCCGCGAGCACGTCGGCCGGAAGCAGGTGGGGAAGCACTACCGTGCCCGCCACGAGCACCAGGGCGCCCCACAGCAGGATCTGCACCACGGCCACCGAGGCGATGCCGAGAATCTTGCCCATCATCAGGTCGAAGGGCCGCACGGAGGAGACCATGACCTCCAGCACGCGGCTGTGCTTCTCCTCGATCACCGACTGCATGACCATGGCGCCGTAGATCAGCAGGAACATGTAGAGCAGCATGCCCAGCGCGAAGCCCGCGACGGTGGCCGCGGCCGACGAGCGGGCCGCGGAATCCTCCTCCTGCGACTCGTCGTTGCGGAAGGTCTGCATCGTGACGCGCGTGCGCACTTCGTCGAGAATCTGCGCCAGGTTCTCGATGTCGTAGCCCTTGAGCTTCTCGTTCTCCACGATCTTCTCGATCTGGCCCGTGATGTTGCTCTCGATGGAGATCGACGACGAGGCGTTGGCGTAGAGCCGGATGTCGTCGGGCTGTGCGACCGGGTCGGGGCCGATCCAGAGGATGCCGAAGCGGTCGGTCAGCTCGCGCCGTGCGCGGTCAAGCGGCAGGTCGGTGGCCTCGAACGCCAGCTCGGAGTCGCTTTCGAGCTGCGGCAGCACGAGGCCGCTGCGGTCGATCACGGCGATGCGTTTGGTCTCGCCGCGCGAGAACTGCATGATGAGGGCCGGTGCGAGCATCAGCCCGAGGAGCAGCACGGGCATGAGCAGCGTGCTGACGATAAAGGATTTCTTGCGGACGCGTTCGTTGAATTCGCGTCCTATGATGATGCGTATCTGGGACATGGGTCGTTGTTTTTTCGGGTTCGTACTATTTGCCGTCCATCCGCCGGCGGCGGTTGCGCAGCAGGCCTCCGAGGCCCGTGAGGGTCAGGAGGAGCGCCACGACCGTGCCGCCCGCCGAGCCGTTGGGGCTCAGCAGGCCGAAGAACGTGCCCGCCAGTCCGAGCAGGGCCAGCAGCAGGAAGGAGAAGTTGCTTATCTCTTTTTTTGCCATGGTGCGCAGGATTACAGCGAGCCGTTCACGGCCCGGATGAAGATGTCGTTCATTGAGGGAATCACCTCGCTGAAGGAGCGGATCTCGACCGCCTCGTTGAGCGCCGCGAGCACGCCGCGCACGCCGTCGTTCCGGTCGATGCGGATGCGGGCCGTGCGGTAGGCCGAGCCGTCGTCGGTGCGGTCGAGCAGCTCGCAGCGGCCGCGCACGGCGTTTTCGAGGGCCGCGGCCTCGCCGCGCCAGGTCACATCGAAGAGGTTGTCGCCGTGGCTGCGGCGGATGTCGGCCACGCGGCCCGAGAGGATGTCGTGCGACTTGTCGATCAGCGTGATGTGGTCGCACACCTCCTCGACCGAAGCCATGTTGTGGGTCGAGAAGATGACCGTGGCGCCCGCGTCGCGCAGTGCCAGAATCTCCTCCTTGAGCAGGTTGGCGTTGATGGGGTCGAAACCCGAGAAGGGCTCGTCGAAGATCAGCAGCTCGGGCCGGTGCAGCACCGTGACGATGAACTGCACCTTCTGGGCCATGCCCTTCGAGAGCTCCTCGACCCGCTTGTCCCACCACGCCTCGATGCCGAAGCGTTCGAACCACGTGCGCAGCCGCTCCGTGGCGTCGCGGCGCGAGAGCCCCTTGAGGCGTGCGAAGAAGAGCGCCTGCTCGCCGACTTTCATTTTTTTGTAGAGCCCTCGCTCCTCGGGCAGGTAGCCGATGCGGCGGATGTCCTCGGGACGTATTTCGCGGCCGTCGAACAGCACGCGCCCCGTGTCGGGCGCCGTGATGCGGTTGATGATGCGGATGAGCGTGGTCTTTCCCGCACCGTTGGGACCCAGCAGTCCGTAGACCGAACCGCGGGGTACGGCGAGCGACACGTCGTCCAGCGCCGTGTGTTGTGCGAAGCGTTTCGAAACGTGTTCGACCTGCAACAGATTCATGGTGGTAGGTGTGATTGTTTGTGATATTTTCCTGATAGCAAATGTAAGAAAAATTTTCGTAGTTCAAAAAATAATTATCGTTCTTCGATGTGTCGTCGGCAGAAACCGTTCGATTTCACTATCCTTTTGTCCAAATATGCTATAATAAGGACGGATTCGGATTGCATTTTGTTTGGAAATGACATACAAAGCATTTATCTTTGCAACAGTGAACCAGAAATGGAACACGTTCGGGACTTTTTCGAATGCGGCGGTTCGCCGGATCGGTATCCTGAATTCGGACATCGCCCGCATTGTCAGACGGTTATCTTTTAACCGGAATGCGGAATCCCGCTCCGATGCGGAGTTCGGTCCGGAACGATACCGCAAAAAGTCTCCTGCGTTCTTCAGAATAGTCCGTCTGCCCCCCGGTTAATATCAAATAGGAATTTTCTTATGTTACTGTTTCGGTAATGTATAAAAGTGAGGCGTCACTTCCTTGTTTTCCGGGCGGGCAGACTTTTTTTTGCGGCTATCCGCACCGGATGCGTCCCGGCATCGGCGCGGAAGCGGCGGTTTTGCCCGGAAATGCTTATCTTTGTATCGGTCAAACAGCGAATCATTATGGAAAAACAGTGTGTCTTGGTTACCGGCGGCGCCGGGTACATCGGCTCGCATACGGCCGTCGAGCTGATCGCGGCGGGATACGACGTGGTCATTGCGGACGATCTTTCGAACAGCGACCTGCGCGCCGTCGAGGGCGTGCGCCGCATCACGGGGGTCGAGGTGCCCTTCGAGCAGGTCGATTGCTGCGATCGGGAGGCGCTCGGACGCCTCTTCCGCCAGTACCGTTTCGATTCGGTAATCCACTTCGCGGCGTCGAAAGCCGTCGGCGAGTCGGTGCACGAACCCCTCAAATACTACCGCAACAACCTGACGTCGTTTCTGAACGTCGTGGAGCTGATGCGCGCCACGGGGCGGCCCAACATCGTCTTTTCGTCGTCGTGCACGGTCTACGGCGAGGCCGACGCGCAGCCCGTGACCGAACGCACGCCGCGCAAGCCCGCCACGTCGCCCTACGGCAACACGAAGCAGATGTGCGAGGACGTGCTGCGCGACGCAGTGGCGGCCTACGAGGGGCTGCGCGGCATCGCGCTCCGCTACTTCAACCCGATCGGGGCGCATCCCTCGGCGCTGATCGGCGAGCAGCCGCAGGGCATGCCGCAGAACCTCGTGCCCTACGTCACGCAGACCGCGGCCGGCATCCGCGAATGCCTCTCGATCTTCGGCGACGACTACCCCACGCCCGACGGATCGAACATCCGCGACTACATCGACGTCACGGACCTCGCACGCGCCCACGTGGCGGCCATACGCCGCATGTGCGGCGGGGCGCGGCGCGCCGATTATGAGGTCTTCAACATAGGCACGGGCCGCGGAGTGTCGGTGCTCGAACTGGTGCGCCGCTTCGAGCAGGTGAACGGCGTGAAGGTCAATCACCGCATCGTCGGCCGCCGCGAGGGCGACATCGTGGCGATCTGGGCCGACCCGACCCTGGCCAACGAGGTGCTGGGGTGGCGGGCCGAGCGCACGCTCGACCAGACGCTCGCTTCGGCCTGGGCCTGGCAGAAGCACCTGTGCGGCATGGAGTAGGAGGCCGGCGGACGACCGGAGCCGCAGGCGGTTTCACGAGCCCGGATTTTTGTTTTTCGAATAGTTTTGCGTATATTTGCGCCGCAAAAGCAAGCGGTGTGGAGTTCGGACGGAGGTCCGGACGGAGAACCGCCCGAGGCAACAAACTCTTAAATCTTACAACACAATGAAAACCATTTCGATTCAGACCGTAGCCCGCAACGAGTACGGCAAGAAGGCTACCAAGGCGGTGCGCCGCGAAGGTTTCATCCCCTGCGTACTGTGCGGCGGCGGTGAGACGGTATCTTTCTCGGTGGATCCGAAGGCCGTGAAGCCCCTGATCTACACCCCCAACTCCTACATCGTGGAGTTCGACATCGAGGGCCGCAAGGAGCTCGCCGTGCTGCGCGACGCTCAGTTCCACCCCGTGCGCGAGCAGATCATGCACCTCGACTTCTACCGTGTGCAGGAGGGCAAGCCCGTCTCGATCGCCATTCCGGTGCGCCTGACCGGCAACGCCGAGGGTGTGAAGATCGGCGGTAAGCTGGTGCTGTCGGCCCGCAAGCTCATCGTGAGCGCTCCGGTGGATCAGCTGCCCGACGAGATCGTGGTGGACGTGACGACGCTGGGTGTCGGCAAGACCATCTTCGTGGGTGACCTCCAGATCGAGGGTCTGAAGTTCGTGACGCCCGCATCGACGGCCGTCTGCGCCGTGCGCGTGACCCGTGCATCGCGCGGTGCCGAGGCGCAGGGTAAATAATTCCGGTTCGGATGAAGTATCTGATCGTTGGACTGGGCAACATCGGCGCCGAGTACGCCGGGACCCGCCACAACGCCGGATTCGAAGTGTTGGATGCCCTGGCCGGGGCATCCAACGTTTCTTTTACGACGGACCGCTACGGCGCCGTGGCCGAGTTGCGCCACCGGGGCCGCACGCTCCTGCTGCTCAAGCCCTCGACCTACATGAACCTCTCGGGCAAGGCCGTGCGCTACTGGATGGAGCAGGCGAAAGTCGCACCCGAGAACCTGCTGGTCATCGTGGACGACATCGCGCTGCCTTTCGGCACGCTCCGCATGCGCACGAAAGGCAGCGCAGGCGGACACAACGGCCTGAAGAACATCACCGAGGTGCTGGGCCACGAGAACTACGCCCGCATCCGCTTCGGCATCGGCGGCGACTTCGCGCGCGGCCAGCAGGTGGACTACGTGCTGGGCCACTGGACCGACGAGGAGCGCAAACTGCTGCCCGAGCGGCTGAAACTCTTCGGCGACGCCGTGCTTTCGTTCGCCTCCATCGGGGCCGAGCGCACCATGAACCTCTACAACAAGAAATAGGACGTCGCTGCGCTTCGTTCGTCGGACGAAGCCTTGAGAAGGCGTCGCTGCGCGGATCGGCGGCCGGGTTGTTTCCCCGGCCGCCGATTGCGTTTGCGTTCGAGGGAACAGGGACGGACACGACGCCGTATTCCGCAGGGGGCCTGAGGAATGCGGCTGGCAGATGTGTGCGTTTATTGAGCTTTGGAGGCGTGATCTTCGAACTACCTGCTCCTCGGGTTTGCGGGTTGGGGTCGCAGTCTTCGTAACTTCCCGTCGCGGCGAGTCTTCGGGTCGGGCAGCAGCCGGCGCAACAGCGCTTTTCGTCGGACCTGCAAAGCCGGTCCGCAGCCTGCGGAGCGCCCGCAGACGAAGCGACAGCGCAGTTGCGGGCCTTCGCACCCGGGAGGCTGCGGCCCGCGCGGCTCAAAGAGCCGCAAATTTTCCCTGCAATATCATCCGCCGGCTTCGGTTGCTGCGTCCCCGGCCCAGCAAAGCCCCGGTCCAAAAAACGGTCGCAACCCGCGGAGCAAAATATAACAAAGGGCGTCACCCATTGTCTTGCGCCAGTGCTCGCGGACTGCGACCGAAATCATGCGTGTGGAACCAGACCTCTCAGGCACTGGCGCAGTGCCCGGACCCCGCTCGGCCTCGTCCTGCGAACTCTCGGTAAAATACGGGAAAACAGCTCCGCAAATGCCAAGCGGCTGCTTCGGCACTGCGTGCCGCGCGCGATAACCGGACGGTGTGCCGGTCGCAATCGCTCCGAAAAGCGGTTTATGCCCCCCCCCTTGGATCCGACTTATCGCAGGCTGGACGGAGGCGCTTCGGCAGCGTCCTCCGGGCGGTCTTCGGGGATGGGATCGAAGCTCGGGCCGCAATCGGCAGGGAATAAAAAAATCGGGCGCGGTTTCAATCTCCTACCGTGGGCATTGGGATACCCGTAATCAGTCGATTGTTCGCGCCCTTGCCGCCCCCTCCCGAACAGGGCAGGGGCTAACAAGGACTGACAACTTCCATACCTGATTACTGTAAAGTTCCCAATTTCACGGTAGGTACAAAGAGTTGTTTACCCTCTATTAAATATAATGTCCGTCGGTCTATGCCGATCTATCCGGACACAAAGTTAGCATAACTTATACAATTAATTATACGGTCGCAAATATAAGCATAATTACCCGACACTCAAACATGTATTAGCGCAATAATTTCAAATAGCCGTTTCATTTGCGCCAATGGCAAGAAACGAACAAAGGCGCGACGGACTTTTGCGACGGAAGATCATCCTGCGAACCGAAGAACTTCGCGGACTTCACGGTCATACTCGGGAACAGCCGAAGGAAGCTGCCGGATTGAACATTCCGAACATGGAAACGGGTGAGAACTTTCCGAATCTGACATTGCTGTCCATCATTTGCAGCTACTGCAAAATATCCCTCGATGAATTTTTCGCTCCGATGAGCTACCTGCCGAAAGGATAACGACCTTCTAAAGAGCGCTCTTTCCGCCGGGCGTGCTGCGGGCCCCTGCCGCTGAACAAGAACGTCCCGCCGCAAACGGCTGCGGCGGGACGTCGTGGTCCGAAGGGGCGGCCCCTATCGGCGGCGCACCAGCTTCACGACGTTCTCCACATGGTGTGTGTGTGGGAACATATCCACCGGCTGCACCCGCTCGACGCGGTAGGCGCCGTCGAGCAGCGCCAGGTCGCGGGCCTGCGTGGCGGGATTGCAGCTCACGTAGACGATGCGGTCGGGCGCGGCGCGCAGGATGACCTCGATGACCGGCTCGTCCACGCCCGCACGCGGCGGGTCGAGGATCACCACGTCGGGACGGCCGTGCGCCGCGACGAACGCGTCGCTCAGCACCTCCTTCATGTCGCCGGCATGGAACGACGTATTGCCGATGCCGTTGAGCGCCGAATTGACCTTCGCGTCCTCGATCGCCTCGGGCACGTACTCGATGCCCACGACGCGTGCGCAGCGCGAGGCGCAGAAGTTGGCGATGGTGCCCGTGCCGGTATAGAGGTCGTAGAGCGTCTCGCCGCCCGTGAGCTCCGCGAAGTCGCGCGCCACCTTGTAGAGTTCGTAGGCCTGGGCCGAGTTGGTCTGGTAGAACGACTTGGGTCCCACCTTGAACCGGAGGCCCTCCATCCGTTCGATGATGTGGTCCTTGCCCCGATAGCATACGGCCTCCAGGTCACCCGTCGAGTCGTTCCACTTGGTGTTCACCACGTACATGAGCGACGTGATGGCGGGGAATGCGGCGGCCAGGTGGTCGAGCAGCGCCGCGATGCGCTCGCGGTCGTCGGCACCGAACACCACGATGACCATCACCTCGCCCGTCGAGGCGGTGCGCACGACCATGTTGCGCATGAAGCCCGTGTGCTCGCGGGCGTTGTGGAAGGTGTAGCCGTGCTCGATGCAGAATCGCTTCGCCTCCAGGCGGATGGCGTTCGACGGTTCGGGCTGGAGCCAGCACCGGCGGATGTCGAGCACCTTGTCGAACATGCCCGGGATGTGGAATCCTGCGGCGGGCGCGGGCTCGATGGCCTCGCCGGCCTCCACCTCCTCGCGGGTCAGCCAGCGGCGGTCGGCGAAGGTGTATTCGAGTTTGTTGCGGTAGAACCGCGTCTCGGCCAACCCGAGGCAGGGGGCCACCTCGGGCAGCTCGATCTTGCCGATGCGGGTGAGCTGGTCGCGCACCTGGCCGGTCTTGAAGCGCAGCTGCTCGTCGTAGGGCAGGTTCTGCCACTTGCAGCCTCCGCAGACGCCGAAGTGCTCGCAGAAGGGTTCGGCGCGGTGCGGCGACCGCTTCACGTAGCGCACCACGGTGCCCTCCATGTAGCGGCGGCGCTTCACGCGGATCTGCACGTCCACCACGTCGCCCGGCACGGTCATCGGCACGAAGACCACCACCTCCTGCCAGCGGCCCATCGCCTTGCCTTCGGCGGCCAGCGAGGTTATCTCAAGACCCTCGATCAGAGGGTAGTTCGCTTTCTTTCTTGCCATAGATCTCTTCGATTGGGTTTGCAAAGATAGGAATAATCCGCGGATTTGCGGCGCCGGCCCGCTCCGCGGGCTCGGGCGCCCCGCAGCGGGAAGGAGACGCACGGCGGAGAGAGACGGCCCGAAGGGAGGCGCTGCGGGGAGCGTCGCACCCCGCGCCGCGCACCTCCGTCCGGGCTGCGGCTATTCGCCGCGCTCCTCCGCGCGGCGCCGGCGCACCCGCTCGCGCAGTCCGCCCAGCCAGAAACCCGCGGCGAAAGGCAGTCCGAGCACCACGACCACGAGCAGCACGAGCCACCCCACGATCTTGCCCACGAGGGCCGGCAGGCCGTCGAGCGCCGCACGCACCGTGTCGGCGGCCGCGCGGTCCACGTCGCGCATCAGCTCGCCCCGCTCCGCCGAGACGTAGCGCTGCAACTCGTCGCGCTGGCGGTCGAGCTGCACGAAGGCGTGGTTCACGCTCGCATCCATCGCCTCGATGAGCTCACCGACCCGTTCGCCGAACGTTTCGGCCACGAACGTCGAGATTTCGGGTATGTGCTCCATCACGGCGGCCATGCGGCGGAAGTTGCGGTCGAGGCTGTCGATCTGGCGGAGGAGCTGCGAGCGCGTGCTGTCCTGCTCCATCCGCATTTCGAGGATGTCTTTCGACCACCCCACGGTCTCGGCCAGCTGACGCGAGCGGCCGTCCACCCGGTCGCCCAGGTCGGCGATCACCTCGGCGATCGACCCCGAGGCGAAGGTGTGGTCGGCGCCCCGCGATTCGAGGAAGGTGAGCCATGCGAGCGTCGTGTTGGGGGTCTCGGCCCCGTCGCCCGTGATCGGATGGGCCGCGGCATACGCATCGACGAACTCCCGCATCAGGGCGTGGCGGTCGCGCGACAGCACGTCGCGGGCCAGCGCCCCCGCACGCTCCGACAGCGACCGCACCGTACGCCGCGCCTGGGGCGTCAGGTCCCCGAAGAGCAGCGAGTCGGGGGCCGCGGCGAAGGCCTCCTCCATGCGGCGGCAGAGGATCCACGTGTCGGCGAGCGCCACCTCGGGGATGGGCTGCATGGCCGCACCCACGGCGGCCGACGACACCTGCATCTTCCAGCGCACGGCTCCGATGCGGGTCCGCAAGTCGGGCGTGGCGTCGGCGATCGAGTCGGCCGTGCGGGCCACGGCGGCGGTAAGGTCGTGGTAGAATCCGCGCGTCATCACGCGCATGCGGACCTCGGCGCGGGGCAGGGGGTCGCCCTCCGACACCGAGACTTTCAGCAGGGAGCAGCCTCCCGAGAGCACCACGCAGCAGAGCAGCGCGAAGCGACAGAGAATCCCGGTTTTCATTCCGCAGCGTGTCGGTCGTCGTCGAGGGAAAGAATGCGGCTCCGGGGATCGAATGCCGGCAGCGGCGCGGGCTCGAAGTCGCTGTATCCCGCAGCCACCACGCACAGCACGCCGCACCCCTCGGGCAGCGGCAGCAGCGTACGCAGGTAGTCGAGGGCCTGCTCGCCTGCGGGTTCCTCGCGGCGGCGCGGACGCCCATCGACATGCACCCAGCAGCTGGCCAGCCCCGCATCGACGCACGCCAGCTGGAGAATCGTGGCGGCGATGGCGGCATTCTCGCGCCACACGTCGCATGCGGCCGGATCGCCCGCGACGACCACGGCCAGCGGGGCCTTGGCGAGGAATGCCGAGCCGTAGTCGCGCATTTGCGCCATGCGGTCGATGAGTGCGCGGTCCGTGACCGGCAGGAGGAGCGTGGAGCGCGTATTGCGGGCCGAGGGCGCCGTGAGGGCCGCCTCCAGCAGGCGGTCGATGAGTTCGCCGGGCACGGGGCGGTCGGTGAATTTGCGCACGCTGCGGCGCTTGCGGAGAATTTCCAGGAATTCCATGATCGTATCGTGTTTAACGTTCTGTCGGCTAATCGCCGGGCACCGCGCCGCGGCGCCGGAGCCTCGAAAAAAACCGGTACGCACCGCAGCACGCACCGGTCGGAATCGGCAAACCCTGTAAGCCGGGTTCTGTTCTCCGGACGAGCCGGAGCCTCTGTCATTTATCTACGACGACGGTCACCCGCCGCCTCCAGCAACCTACCCCCCGGCATCGGGCGAGCAACCCTTAATTGCCGGTATACACGGTCTTGCAACCCGCGGGACGTACGGCCGGACGACATCGCTGCCTCCGCGGTGGGCTCTTACCCCGCCTTTTCACCCTTACCCGGC
>ERZ778516.1402-NODE-1402-length-18202-cov-9.981374_pt1 | contig 18202 bp, 15 predicted proteins | sample MGYA00510342_ERZ778516 | MGnify/ENA primary metagenome ERZ778516 (study PRJEB29527, sample SAMN07138961) | mouse gut metagenome | material: feces | host: mouse | place: China:Nanjing | collected 2016-01-25 ... | reverse complement strand
TCTAAACATTCTTCCAAAGCCGCCGCCAGAGTGTACCCATCCTCTCTCCCGGCTGCTTTTCGTAAGTGCTACTAAACAAGCTCAATATAGTTTGCTTTGTTCACTCCGCATTTCTCAAGTCAAACGAATGGATTGTGTGGTTCATGCCAGTGTCAGGCAAACTTTTCAAATTTATCTAGTCCCAGCTTGTCAGATGATGATGGACTTTTTCTTATGGAATGACATATTTACACTGCTGATTATTCAAATAGGTAGCATGGCAGAGTACAATGAGGGAATGAAGAAATTGAATGAAAATGCAATAGAAATGTGAAAGTGATTGTGGTATTCTGCTAGTGGTACAAATTGGTATATGAGGAGAAGGGTAATATGAATTTCTTATGCTTTGGAGATAAAAACAAGAAGTCAATACTATTTATACATGGAATGGCTTCCACGGCAATGCTTTGCTATGAACCAATTTTAAAACGGTTGTCAGACTATTTTGTGATATTGGCGGAAGTAGATGGTCACAGTGAGAGAACAGGTGAACTTGTTAGCCTTGAGAAAGACTGTAATGAGATAGAAGATTATATTATGAATAATTTATCGGGTAATTTGTATTGTCTATCAGGCTTTTCTATGGGAGCAACAATGGTTGTCGAGATTATAGGTAGAGGCAATGTCAATGTTGCTAAAACACATTTAGATGCGGCATTTTTAACAAGGATGGGATTATTGACGAAACCATATGAATATATCTTCTGCAAAGCGATAAAACGAATTCAAAGCGGAAAAGCAATTCCTAAATTTATGATGGATGCTGTTATGGGCAAAGACAACAACAGCATTACAGAAATGCTTTATCCTAACATTACGTCAATTACTATAAAAAACGCATGTGAATTTATGTATCGCTACAATGTCCCTAAAAATATAAAAAGTTACAAGGGAACTGTCCTGTTTTGGCGAGGTTCAAATGAGCAATATCCAAAGAAAAGTGTTACATTATTAAAAAAATATCTGCCTGCTATCATAGATGTAGAGATTGAACATATGGGACATGGGCAATATTTACACGAACATAGTGATGAATATGCAAGTAAGCTGATTGAATATCTGCAAAGTTGATACAATTTCCAGTCTATTTAAGTAACTATCACAATCACAACTGAATAAGCAACACAGCGTCAGAGTGTATAGAAACAGTTGAAGGGTGCCCTTTATTTGCGAAGCAAACACGCTCTAGTACTACAGCGAACAAACCAAACCATATCAAGCTATGCTTAGTAGCACATACGAAGAGCAGCCGGGAGAGGGGTTTGGCACGCCTTGGCAGCGGCTTTGGAAGAATGATTAGAAGCCCTTAGTATTCTGCAAAACAACCAGGGGCGCAGCCAAGCGGCACCTTTAGCTGCCAGAAGGTAGCGAACTAGGTGCCGCGACCGGACACAGCCACAGCGTACTTAGCATTCTGGAACGGACGCAGCCAGGGCGTGCCAAGCCCCTCTCCTGGCGTCCCTTCCTGTAAATATTTACCAAAGCAATTAAAAAAAGCGCTGTAGAAACCCTGTGGCTTCTACAGCGCTTTTTTATGAATTTAGTGATGCTCTGGTTTTTGATCCCCATATAAAAACGGTTCCGACACATGCGTATTAAACCACTGTACGACGGGCCCCATAAACAAAGCGGTAATGACAGTACCAACCCCAATCGTGACATGGCATACAAAACCGACGATTACGCAGATCGAATCACTGATAATCCGGCAGATTTTAAATGCTGTCAGCTTGTATTTGTAAGCGGCGATCAGGGAGACTGCATCGTAGGCAGACACGCCAAGATCGGCAGTAAAATAGATCGAGGCTGCAAAACAGGTGCCAAAGATGCCAAACAGCATCATAGCAATGCGTACCGGCATGGACGGCTCTGGAAACAAACGGTCTAGCAGACGGTACATAAAGTCCGCCGCTGTGCCTGTAAAAAACAGGTTGATGATCGTTGCGATCCCGATATAGTGCCGCTCTACAAAAAATACGGCAACTAACAGCGCTCCGGTTACGATTAAGTAAAAAACACTGTAGGTAGAATGGAAAACATTGGCGATCCCTGTCACAAAGCAGGTAAAGGGGTCAGCGCCCAGGTTTGCTTTTTGAAATGAGCCGATACACAGCCCGGTGACGATTACGCCAAAAAATGCCATTGCGATTCGTTTCCATTTTTGCGGTGTCATGTTGTTTGTACGCTTCCTTTCGATTCATTTTCATTAAGCTTCATCCGCATCCAGCAGAATGATTTTAGACCAGAAATCGGTGCACAGCGATTCGTCTCCGATCACCTGTCCGGCGGATGAGTCGGTAGCAATCAAGCCGATCTGCATCAGCTCTGAGCCGTAAAAGCTCTCGCTTCTTCCAGCCTCATCGACCGCGCGGTAGCACATAGACGCGTCCAGCCCTTGCAGGCGGATTCTGCGGAATTCACAGTTAATGTCGTTGAGCACTTTAAAATAGGCTGCGACTGCGTGCTTTTTGTCTTCGGATACGACCATCCATGCGGTAATGTTGCCGTCAAACGGGCTCAGCAGACGGTAAAAAGTGCCTGAATGAAGCAGCTTTCTGTATTTTTTCACAAATACGATCTGCTGTCTGACCTCTTCCATCTCACTTTCGCTAAGCTGCGACAAGTCCAGCTCATAGCCAAACGCGCCAAAACATGCGACATCCCCGCGTGTTTTTAAAGGCGTCATGCGGTTTAACTGGTGGTTTGGCGTAATCGATACGTGTGCGCCCATTGAGCTAAGCGGGTAAGCGTAGGAAGTGCCGTACTGGATCTTAAGGCGCTCAGCGGCATCCGTATCGTCGCTTGCCCATGCCTGCGGCGCATAGTACAGCAGTCCCGGATCGAACCTGCCGCCGCCGCTGGCGCATGATTCAAACAGAATATGCGGAAACTCGCTGGTCAGCCGTTCGTACAGGTCATAAAAGCCCAGAATATAGCGGTGGAAGATCTCACCCTGGCGGCAGGCTTCATATGCGATCGAATAGCATTCTGTAATATTGCGGTTCATATCCCATTTAATATAGGAAATCTTAGATTCCCGCAGGATCTTTGCCGTCATTTCATAGATATAATCTACGACCTCTTTTCTGGAAAAGTCCAGTACATACTGCTGTCTGCCATGCGAAACATGCCTGTTTGGCGTATGCAGGATCCAGTCCGGGTGCGCACGGTAGAGCTCGCTGTCTTTGTTTACCATTTCCAGCTCAAACCATAGTCCGAATTTCATGCCAAGCGCTTCCATTTTTTCAGAAAGCCCTTTGATGCCGTTTGGCAGGCGGTCTGTATTTGGCCACCAGTCGCCAAGCCCGCTCGTCTCGCCGCACCGTGTGGAAAACCATCCGTCGTCCAGTACAAACAATTCCACGCCGGCGTCTTTTGCAGTCTGTGCGATGTTTAACAGCTTTTCTTCGGTAAAGTTAAAATAAGTAGCTTCCCAGTTGTTTAACAAAACCGGGCGTTCTCTGTCACGCCAGTAGCCGCGCGCAAGGCGGGTACGGTACAGCCGGTGGAACGTCTGGCTCATTTGGTTCATACCGCTGTCAGAATAGACAACGACAGCCTCAGGCGTTTGGAAGCTCTCGCCCGGCTTTAAGCACCAGGAAAAGCTTTCAGGATGAATACCGATCATCATGCGTGTGACCTGGAAGGTATCGACTTCTGCCTGTGCTAAAAAGTTTCCGCTGTATACAAAGGAAAAGCCCATAACTTCCCCCTGGAATTCATCTGCCGCAGGACGCTTTAAAACGACAAACGGATTGTGCATATGGCCTGAAGCGCCGCGCGTGCTTCCGATCGACTGAATGCCCTGTTCCAGCCTGCGTTTTTTTACATACCGTTCCCGTCCCCAGGCACCAGAAAATTGGAGCCATTCATAATCGGCATCCGGCAGATCCAAAGAAAGGCTCATAGCGGTTGTAATCTGCTGGTTTTGTGTTCCGTTGTTTTGGAAGCGGACACTGCGCGCGATCGCGTTTTCCTTTTGAAAGATCGTATAAAGCAGCGTCATTTCTACTTGAAGCAGTTCGTCGCGAAGCAGGATTTCCAGCGTATCGGCTTCGTCATCCGACTCGGCATAGGTTGCAGGAAGTCCTTGCAGCGCCGGCTTTCCGGCATAGATTTTATGGGATACATATTGAAAATCGGTGATTCTGCTGCCGTTTTCCTGTAGGATCTCTACAGCAGGCATCCGAAAATCTGACGTTCCATAAGAAGGGTATTCCTGTTTTAAATGCTCTAGTGTAAACGAATATTCCCCTTCATATTTATAAGCCGTTACCGGGCGGTATGCATTTTCTGTCAGATAGTCATAGTTTTCCTTCTGCGGGATTCGTTTCCCAAAATAAAGCTGGCCCATCTGCCCGTTGCGCATTACTTTCATCAAGTAGCTGACCTGGTCGTTGTACAGATGGAATTCCTTTGTCTTTTCATTAAAAATGATTGCCATGCTGTCTCTCCTTTTCTTGTTTATCGTAGTTGACGTTGTTAGTGTTTTTGTGATTTTAATTTTACTTGTTTCGCGCATTTTTACTAGATTTTTTTGTTGAAAAAAACTGTGAATATGATGTAAGATCAAAAGACGCCGGACGTGCAGGCATATGCGGCAGACACGCTACATAAAATAAAGCAGCCGCGCATCACAGGGAACCAAATATAAAAATAAAATGGAGGTTTGTCATATTATTATGGAAAAGACACATGCACAGCAGGCGCACGAAGCGTGTGAACATACCCGCGACGGCTGCCAGACGTACAGCTACCGCTATGGGGACTATACGGTAGAGACCGCCTTTGCGGATACGGAGGTATCTTTGGAGGAGCGTATGCTTGCGTACATACGCCTAAAATGTGAATAACACGGCGTGTGGCAGTACAAAAATGTGGAAAGCGTGCGGCTATGTGCGCCTGTCCAGGGAAGACGGCGACAAAGAGGAGAGCAACAGCATTACCAGCCAGAAGCTTTTGATCCGGGATTTTTTAAGCAGCCAGCCAGACCTTATGGAATGCGGCATGAAGGTGGACGACGGTTTTTCGGGTTCCAGTTTTGTGCGCCCGGCGTTTCAGGAAATGATGGATGAGATACGGGCAGGGCGCATCGACTGCGTGGTTGTCAAAGACCTGTCCCGTTTTGGCAGAAATTATCTGGATGCGGGCGAATATATTGAAAATCTCTTTCCGGTACTGGGCGTGCGGTTTATTGCGGTCAATGACCACTATGACAGTCTGTGCCGCACCATGTCAGACGCATGGATGCTGCCGTTTAAAAACCTGGTAAACGAAGCATACTGCAAGGACAGCTCCATAAAAATACGCAGCCAGTTGGAGGTCAAACGCAGGCGGGGAGATTTTACAGGCGCTTTTGCGCCCTATGGATACCAAAAAGACCTGGATCAGAAAAACCACTTGGTTCCAGACAGCTTTGCGGCGGATGTTGTGCGTGATATTTACCACTGGAAGCTTGCGGGCGTCAGTGCCGCGGATATTGCAGACCGGCTGAATGCCGAAGGGGTTTTGGCGCCGATGGATTATAAAAGGCAGCAGGGCATACGCTATGCCACGCCGTTTCGCATTTACACCAGCTCGCAGTGGAATGCGGCGGCGGTGCTTCGGATCTTAAAAAATCCAGTTTATACCGGAACGCTGGTACAGGGCAGGCATACAACGCCCAGCTATAAGGTGAAAAAGCGCGTGATAAAACCGAAGGAACAATGGGCTGTTTTTAAAGGTGCGCATGAGGCGGTCATTGACCCGCAGGCATTTGCCGCAGTCCAGCGGGTGCTTGCGATGGATATACGCACCAGCGGGCGCGGCAGTCCGGCAGAGCTGCTGTCCGGTATGGTTTACTGCAAGGAATGCGGCGCTCCTATGGTACGAAAAACCGTCCCGTCAGGCGGAAACACATACGTATACTATGTCTGCGGGGCGCACAAGCAAAAAAAATGCTGCTCGGCGCACAGCATCCGCGCGGAGGCGTTAGTGGATCTTGTGCTGGACTGCCTGCAAAAGCAGATCGGCAGTCTTGGAAACGCGCGGCTGTCACAGCTTGTGCGCGAGGCAGCACGGCAAAAATCCACAGCCAGAAAGCTGCGGGAACGAATCGACGACAGGCTGGAAGAAGTATGCAGGCTGGAAAAGCTGTTGCAGTCGCTGTATGCGGGCATGGCAGACGGACTGCTCAGCTACGCTGAATACGAGGAGATGAAAAAAGAATATACTTTGCTGCGCACACAGGCAAAACTCCAGGCAGAAAACATGCAGATCCAGTTGGAACGCGAGCTGTCAGACGCCGCGGACGGCAGCAGGTGGCTGCACGAGCTGAAAACGAAAGGCAGCCTGCCAGAGCTCGACCGTGCCGCCGTCGTGTTTTTGGTAGACCGGGTGTTCATAGGGCGTGGGAAACAGGTGCGGATTGTATGCTTATGGAACAATGCATAAGCGGCTGCCGCGTTTTGCATAGAGACAGGCACCAGCTTCATAAAATACAGAGAAAACAGTTTTTTGCAAGGGAATACGATATGGAGTGGACGAAACCAAAAAAGCAAGCGGCGCCTGGCAGGCATATTTACCATGCGGGCATTTATGTCCGGCTTTCGGTAGAAGACAGCGGCAGGCAGGGCAGCGATACGATAAAAAACCAGGAGGAGATGATCCGCCGTTATATTGTACAGCAGGATGACATGCAGCCCGTGGGCGTTTACTGCGATAACGGGCGCTCAGGCACTAGCTACAAACGCCCGGAATTTGCCCGTATGATGGAGGATGCGCAGGCAGGGCGCATCGACTGCATTGTAGTAAAAGATTTATCGCGGCTTGGGCGCAATTATCTGGAAACGGGAAAGTATCTGGAACGGATCTTTCCCGTTTTGGGCGTGCGCTTTGTAGCGGTGGCGGATCATTTTGACACGCAGGCGGCGCAGCGGGACGATGGTTTTTTCATTCCGCTAAAAAATATCGTCAATGAGATGTACAGCAGAGATCTTTCGAAAAAGGTCGGGTCTGTACTGGCGCAGCGCCAAAGGCAGGGCGCGTTTATTGGCGCATGGGCATCTTACGGCTATCAGAAATGCGCGCATGACCCGCATAAAATCGAACCAGATGAAGAGACGGCGCCAGTCGTGCAGGCGATGTTTCAAATGCGGCTGGACGGCATGGGCAGCAGGCAGATCGCCGACTGGCTGAATGCGCAGGGCATTCCGTCGCCTTCCCGCCGCCGTTATTTAAAAGGGGAAGTTTTATGCAGCCGCTTTGCCGATATTGCCTGGCAGGCGCAGACAGTCAGAAAGATCTTATCCAGCCAGGTGTATCTGGGGCATATGGTGCAGGGGAAAAAGCGCGCATCGTTTTATGAAGGCAAAAAGCAGCGCGCGCTTCCGCCGTCGGAATGGAAGGTCGTGCGGCATACTCATCAGCCGATTATAGAAGAACCTGTTTTTTGGGCAGTGCAGCAAAAAGGGCGCCGTTTATGACCGTCGCTGTGTACCTTCGTATCTCAAAAGAAGACAAAGAATCCAACAGCATCGAAAGCCAGCGCGGGATGGTGTTACATGCAATAGAACATATGCCGGAGTATGCGGATGCGCATATCGCCGAGTTTTGCGACGACGGGTTCAGCGGTAGGAATTTCAGGCGCCCCGGTGTGGAAAGGCTGCTGCGGCAGGTGCAGGAAGGAGGCATACAGTGCATCATCGTAAAGGATTTGTCACGGTTTGGGCGCAATTACTTGGAAGCGGGCAGCTATATTTTTCGCGTGTTCCCGGCTCTGGGCGTGCGCTTTATTGCGCTGAACGACGGATTTGACAGCCTGCGTGAAATGGAAGAAAACAGCCTGGAGGTGTCATTTCGGACGCTTTTGTATGATATTTACAGCAGGGATTTGTCCGATAAGGTAAAAAGTGCGCTGTATGGCAAAGCGCGGCGTGGGGAGTATGTATGCGCACTTGCGCCGTATGGCTATCGCAAAGACAGCACGGATAAACACAGGATCGTACCGGATGCCGATGCCGCGGCACAGGTGCGGCGCATTTTTCAGATGGCAGCAAACGGGCAGTCCACCAGGCAGATCGCGCGTACCATGAACGAGGAGCAAATATTGACGCCGCTACAGTACAGGCGCGCAAACGGCTGCGGCCGTACCGTCTGGAACTGCATCGGAGAAGAGAATTTCTGGACGCAGCAGACTGTAGCAAGGATCCTGCGCGATGAGCGGTATACGGGAAAAGCGGTTTACGGCAGGCAGAAGCGGGAAAACGCAGGAGATTTGCGGCAGGTGCAGGTGAAAAAAGCGGACTGGATCACCGCAGACGATGCACATCCAGGCGTTGTATCTAAAGAGGAGTATGCACTGGTGCAGGAAATGCTGCATCTTGGCAGCGTGCGCGGCAGCAGCCAAAAAAGCGGACATCCGCTGCTTGGAAAGGTGCGGTGCGGCATCTGCGGGCGCGCAATGATCCATGCAGGCAGAAATCACAGATATTTTATCTGCCATACGCCCCGCGTGGCGCCTTTTTATGCCTGCCCGGATCTGCGGCTGTCAGAAGATGATTTGGTTCAGATTCTGCAAGACGCCATTTCCAGGCACGTGCGAAACGCGGTTGATGCAAACCGCATTTTCAGCCAAGTACAAAATGCCACACGACAAAAAAGAAAAGCAGCGGACATCCGCAGAGGGGAATTGCATAAGGCACGACTGCGTCTCGAAGCCGGCAGAAAAGAGCTGTTTGAGCAGTATGCATTAGGGAAGCTTGAGAAAGAAGCGTATCTTGCGGCAAAAACGAACATTACAAAAAAACTGGAAGTACTTTCTATACAAATCGAAAAACTGGAAGCGAAGCTGGCAGAAGCAGCGCGCCGGGAAACGCCTGAACGCTGCATAAACAATGAAGTAATCAGGCAGTTTGCAGCGGATGGTATGCAGGAGCTTTTGCAGGAAGTGACCGTGTGCCCGCGGCATTTGCTAAAAATTACGTGGAACTTTCATTTATAGCACCTTGACAATCTACTATGAAGTTATTAATATAAAAAGGTGACAATTTTTGATTCGTCAAAAATCGATCGGCTATTTTAGTCCGTGTGATACAGAGGGTGACCAGGGGTATTCAGCGATTGAGATCCTGCGCTATTATTATGGAAGCAATATGTACATTAACACTGCCGAAGAGATCTCCGGCGTGCCGTCTTCCTGGCCGGGCGTGGTGCTTTCAATCGGTTCTTCAGGCAGCAAGGTGCGCCAGATGCAGGAACAGCTCAACCGCATTGCAAGAGCTTACCCGGCATTGCCGTCGATTACGGCGGACGGTATCTACGGGCCAAAGACACAGGAAGCCGTTGAAAAGTTCCAGTCTATCTTTGGGCTTCCGGTTACCGGAAACGTAGATTTTCGTACATGGTATAAGATCTCGGAGATCTATGTCGGCGTATCCAGGATCGCGGAGCTGGCATAAGAAGCAGCGATACAGGTACTTAGGAAAAGGAGATGAAATATAAATGACAACAATCAAAGCCTTTATATTTCGTGAGGTAAAAAATGAAAATGAAAGCAGCAAGCCTGCCATAGAAATCCGCCTTGCCGTACTGGGGATTATGGGGTATTTTTTGTGTATGGCGGCGGGCGAGCTGTGGAACAGGAATTATCAGATGCTTTTGATCACGGTGCCGTGCCTTTTTTTGTATGGCGCCGTGTTTTTGCTGACTTATATGGAGCGGGTGATGCTGGCGGCGTATGGGCTGAACTTTTTGACGGTTTTATGGATTATCATCTGCGTCTATTATTTTGGGTGGGATCTGGGCGTGCAGCAGTATTTATTTTTGCTGATCCTGATCGATTTTTTCCTGCCTTACTGGTGCCTTAAGGCAAAGCTGTTTTATGCCGGTACGATGTGTTTGTTTCGCGTGCTGCTGTTTTTTTACTGTCTGGAATATCCGGCGCGGATTATACTGGCTGAAGGAATTGTTTCCTATTATCATGTGGTAAATACGGTCAGTATTTATATTACTATTTGTATGTACGGCTGTCTGGTCAGCAGCAATTTTCTTGTCATTGAAAAAAAGCTGATCGAGACGAATAAAAAGCTGCTGCGCCAGGCAGGGACAGACCCGTTGACGCAGCTTATGAACCGGATGCGTATGTTAGAGTATGCTTCTGAACAGTTGGAGCGGGCGTCTGGCCGAATGAGCGTGGCGATTGGGGATATCGACCATTTTAAGCAGTTTAACGATACATATGGGCATGAATGCGGAGATCTGGTATTAAAGACGTTGTCTTCTCTGTTTCTGGAAACGATGCAGCCGTATGGCGCGGCAGCAAGATGGGGCGGCGAAGAGTTTTTGTTTTTATTTAAAGACTGCGATGGGGAAGAGGCATATCAGGCGCTGCAAAAGCTGCGGGAGGAAATCAAAAATACGCAGATGATCTACGACGGGATGTCTTTGCAGGTCACAATGACATTTGGGCTGTCAGAGATAGACGTATCCCGTCCGATGGACCAAAGCATACGCGAAGCGGACAAGCTGCTGTATGAAGGAAAGGCAGGCGGCAGAGACCGGATTGTCCGGTAAGCGTTTTCACACGGAAGGACAGGAGAAGGACACGATGAAAGAACAGTGGTTTGTAATGGCAAAAAAGGCGGATTTTCAGGCGATTGCGGCAAAATTCGGCATCGACCAGGTGACGGCGCGGATTATACGCAACCGGGACATCACAGGGGAAGAAGCCATTGCTGCTTATCTGGACAGCTCTGAGCAGCAACTGCATGACCCGCACCTTTTAAAAGACGCCGATAAGGGCGCCGGCATTTTAGCGGAAAAAATAGCGGCTGGCAAAAAGATCCGTATTATCGGCGATTATGATATTGACGGAGTTAATGCGTCTTACATTCTGCTTACCGGGCTTCGCGAATGCGGGGCGCTTGCAGACCAGGTCATTCCAGACAGGGTTCATGACGGATACGGCATGAACTGCGGGATGATCGAAAAAGCGCTTAAGGACGGGATTGATACGATTGTAACATGTGACAACGGCATATCCGCGGCACCAGAAATCGCATTGGCAAAGCAGTCCGGCATAACGGTCGTAGTGACAGACCATCATGAAGTGCCGTTTACCGTCGGGGAAAACGGCGAAAAGAATTATCACATACCCGCGGCAGACGCGGTCATTAATCCAAAGCAGGCGGATTGTCATTATCCTTATAAAGGGCTGTGCGGCGCCGCGGTTGCATGGAAGCTGATCCAGGTGCTGTATGCGCGTATGGGAATCCCGGCTGCGAAAAGCTTTGCGATGATCGCACATGCCGCCTTTGCGACGGTCGGAGACGTGATGGACTTGACCGGGGAGAACCGCACGATCGTAAAGCTTGGGCTGAATGCGATCCGAAAGACCGACAATCCCGGCCTTTTGGCACTGATCCAGCAAAACGGCATGGAAAAAGAGCAGGTGAAGGCATGGCATTTTGGCTTTGTGCTTGGTCCATGCATCAACGCCAGCGGCAGGTTAGATACGGCGAAGCGTTCCTTGCAGCTTCTTTGTGAGCCGTCACTGGAAAAAGCGTCTCAGCTTGCAAAAGAGCTGGTAGAGTTAAATGACAGGCGCAAAAGCCTGACGCTGGAAGGGTTAGAAGCGGCAAAGCGGCTGATCGAAGAACAGGGGCTGTTAGAAGACGCGGTCATTGTCGTATATCTGCCAATGTGCCATGAGAGCCTTGCGGGAATTATTGCAGGCAGGATCAGAGAGCTGTACCACAAGCCGGTTTTTGTCTTAACAAACGCAGAAGACGGCGGCGTCAAAGGCTCCGGGCGCTCGATTGAAGCTTATTCCATGTATGAGGAAATGTCAAAGTGCAGCGCGCTTATGACAAAGTTCGGCGGGCATCCGATGGCAGCGGGCCTTTCTATGGAAAAAGAAAATGTAGACAGGTTCCGTGCAGACTTAAACGCCTTTGCCACACTGACGGAGGAAGATTTTGTTGAAAAAATACATATCGACGTACCGATGCCGCTGTCTTATATTACAACAACGCTGATCCGGGAATTTGAATGCCTGGAGCCTTTTGGAAAAGGCAATGAAAAGCCGGTATTTGCCGTACGAAATGTGCATCCTTTACGCGCGTCGGTCGTTGGAAAAAATAAAAACGTGCTGCGCATGGTACTCGAAGACGGCGCGGGCGGCAGCGTCGATGCGGTTTATTTTGGAGATATCGAGGCATTTTTCGCATTTTTGCGTGAAAAATCGTCTGACAGGCAGGTAGAAGCGCTGCTGCACGGCGCGCCGCAGGAAATCCGCTTTTCGATTACGTATGATCCGTCGATTGACAGCTACCTCGGGCGGGAAAAGGTGCAGGTCATCATCCGCCATTACTGTTAAAAACAGCTTCCGTGCAAAATCGTTTGCATGGAAGCTGTTTTGATGTTTTTAAGCTGCCGGTTTAGCTGCCTTTGCTTCTTCTGGAATTTCAAATTCCTCTGCGGAATTGTAATCAGAGCAGGTCATCACAACGTGCAGTTTGTTAAATTCCATAGATACGCCTTCTGCCTCTGCGCCCATAGCTTCGATCATGTTTGCCATAAGCTTGCTCATCAGGGAAGTCATATCCATTTCGTATTTTACAGGGACAAGATCCGTTTCATCGATCCATAAGGTAATCGGCAGGTCGCCAAGGTCGTTAAACATAGTCTCTACCTGGGTCGTATCCATGCCAAGAGAACTCAGGGAATCCAGTGCGCCTGTGGACATTACGGTTTCTTTGAGGTCGTCGCCCTTGAGCGTACCAGTATACTTGCGGGCATTTTTTCCGTCGATCTGTTCTGTGCCTGCATCCTGGAACTCATAGCTGTCCTGCATATAGCCGGTCATATTGCTGGCAGCGTCATACTGTTCAATCTGTGCAAGTTCTACTTCCTGTGCCTGCCAGTTGGTACCATCGGAGATATAAAGGGTGCAGGTGCCGTCTTCTGCGGTATCTGCATACATCGTCATATTGCTGGTGCCTGATTCACCGGCATCTACCGTCATATCCATTTTAAAGCGTGTCGGATCGTAAAAGCAGGTCATATCCATGGTATTGGCAGCCTTCATCGTCTGTGTCTCTCCGTCTGCGCTGATGGTCATTTCCATATCCATTACCATTTTGCCAGTCAGGCTGGAGATCTTTTCCGACTTCATTTTCTCCTGCGCAGCAGCAAACACGTCTACATCCGTATTTTCTTTACTGCTGTCACCGTTGTCCTCTGCCGTCTGCTTTCCCGTATCCGCAGGCGCAGAATCCGCGCTGCCACAAGCGCTGACAGAAAAAGACATCGTAGCTGCTAAGAGCAGTGCCAGAAATTTGTTTTTTCTTTTCATAAGTAAAGCCCTCTTTTCATAATAATATAAGATATTTTATCGCTCGACTTTTATATTAGTACGTTTCGCAGTATTTGTCAATCTTTTTACAGAAAGATATCATTATGAAAAGCACAGGCTGTATATGCTATTCCAAAGAGAGGATATCCTGTATCTGGCAGTTTAAATACAGGCAGATTTTTTCCAGTATATCAAAGCTGATCCTCGTTGTCCGGTTATGGTTTAAGTTCCGCAGCGTAGATGTGGAGATCCCGGTATCCTTTGCCATCTGGTTCTGCGAGATCCCCTTGCTGTCAAGCACCTGGTTCAGTGTGATTTTCGTAATAAACACCTCATTTCCATATTTTTTCCATATTTTAAATCGTAACAAAAAGAACAGGAACAACATACAGTTTATCCATATAAATGTGTAATATTCATTATATATATGATTTTCAGTAACAATTCCTCCATTCCCAAAAGCTTCCCATGTTGCTGTTAACTGACATCATAAATCACAAAATCCAAGAGATACTAATGGAAACTAAGAAAGAAGGTATCAAATTATGGATTCTATCACTACAAAAGTGTATTATTATATGAAATCATTAGCAGACAAAAACGGATTCCTGCCAACACTCAGGCAGACCGCAGAAGAGCTGAAAGTAACCGTGCACGAAGTAGAAGACGCAATCAGCAGGCTGCACGAATCGGGAAAAATTATGATTACCGATATTCCTGCAAAGAGCATTATTGAATTTGTAGATTGATTTAATTATGTTTTAAAAATGTATCCTGCCAGGCGGCAGGAGCGTTCTTAAGACAGGAACAATTTCATTTTGGAAAGGGGGCTGCCGTTTATATGCATTTTGTTTTTGCGGCAGTCCTTTTTCATATTCTGCATTGATTTCCTGCATTTCCGATACTATATTATTCATAAGATACAACAAAGCAACGCAGAACAGCACATTGATCATTTAATAAGGCTTTACACCTTTTCTATAATCTGTTATGATAAAACTATCAATAATTAATGTAGGTCATAGAAAAGAAAGCAGGTGATTATATGTCAGATAAAGAGTTGATGCAAAAGAATATTGAGGAATTTGCAAGATTACAAAAATATATGCTTTTAGTTGATGATAGAGAATCGGCGGTATATAAAGAGATGAAAGGCAGATATACAGAATTGAAAGTTATTTTGACATCATCCGGCGTAAATCTCACAGAACTTGACAGAATCAAAGAATAAAACGGAACAGCGACCACCAAACCAAAGGTGTAAAGTCTTATTAAATTATCAAGGCTTACACCTTTTTAATTTATAAAACACAACAGAAAGTCAGAATAAGAAGAAAGCAGCGCAAAAAATGAGGGGTAATATTGTATGAAACGGATAACCAAAATGCGAAAGGCAATTAGATAGGTATTCCAGTAAAGACAATGCATAAAATTAGAAAACTTATACATTAACATTGTTACATAATGGCGTTAATCTTAGTATCGTGAAAGATATGTTGGGACATGCAGATGAATCTACAACTTTCAAGCATTATATTTATAATATTGAGAATAACGAGGAAACAGAGAAGAAAGTATTCAAAGTCAGACAAATGAAAAGCCAGAAACCCTGAACTTTCAAAGCTTCCAGCCAATTAACGAGAATGCGGAAGATGGGACTTGAACCCACACGACATTGCTGCCACAAGATCCTTAGTCTTGCTCGTCTGCCAATTCCGACACTTCCGCATTGCTGTCAGGTGTTCCTGACGACTTATACAGTATAGCATCAGTTTCGAAAGATGTCAACAAAAAAATGAAAAAAATTTTCGGAAAAAATTTTGAAAAAATTTTCAAAAAAAGCTTGACGAATGCATCAAAGTCATGTATTATACATAATGTGCTCAGCAAGAGCAGCAACAACACGCAGAAGTGGCGGAATTGGCAGACGCGCAGGCTTCAGGTGCCTGTGGTAGCAATATCGTGTGGGTTCAAGTCCCATCTTCTGCATTTTATAAAGAACAAACCCGTTTCCAGAATGGAAGCGGGTTTGTTCTTTCCTGTATTCACCGTTATTTCTGCAATGCTGGACTAGCTATGTTAAATCGTTCAGATTGATAAGCTCCAGATCCTGGTTTGCGGCAAGCTCCTGCATCAGGGAATCGCCTTTGATAATGGCTGCATAGTACCGGCTTTGTGTCAGCAGATAGTAGTCATCGCCTTCGAATTTGTCTAAGTCTCCATTGCTGCAACAGATAAAATAGCCTTCTTGTGCAAAGTGGGATGCAGGCTGGTTTTTAGTCTGGTTTTCAGGCAAGTCTTCCATTGTAATGGAGTATACGTGCGTATCAATCAGGTTTACCTGCAATTCGTAGGCGATGCGGTAGTTTTTTGTATCGTCCAGCGTGCAGTATACGTCGCGGCCGCCGACGACGTCTTTTAACAGGTCGAACATGGCAAGGTTTCCAGAGGATACTTTGCCGAGCTGGGAATGGATCGTGCCGATCTGTGAAGAATACAGCCCGGTCGGAAAAAATGCTGCGGCAAGCAGTATACAGGCAGCCGCCAGGCGCAGACGATAAAAACGGGTGCGGCAGACGGTGAGCAATAGCAGCAAAAGGAAGGCGCCCGCGGCGCTTATGACAATGCACCATTTCAAAGAAAATTCTTCGGAAAACAGGCGGTAAAAGCCGATGCCTGCGGCGCAGAAGGAGCGGTAATGCCAGGTGTCCGTGATCCGTTGCAGGTTAAAGTATAAGACGGTGCTGACGGCAGCATAGAAACAGGTTTCGCCAAGCGTAAGCAGCAAAAGCTTTCGGATGCTTTTGCATTGTGCAAGCTCAAAAATGCCGAGCAGAAGCAGGATTCCGATTATACATTCGTTGTAGCGTGTATAAATAAAGTAAGTCAGGTCTGTATCGGAGTCCAGGTTGGTAATGGAAGCAGGATCGATCAGGCTGATTGCGGACACAGAAAAGGTGCCCAGGCAGGAGAGCAGGGCAAACAGGTAAAAGACGGTATGTTTCTCAGGTTTTTTTGCGCGAAAAGCACGCACCGTGCGTGCGGCACAGCGGACAAATCCAAAAAAAAGCAGCCCGAATGTCGATGCCATCAGTGCCCACATCTGGCCGGACAGAGAGCGGATCAGGTTTTGCCAGCCTTGCAGTGTCAGCAGGGATAACAGGTGGCTTACCTGTGCGCCCATGCCGTTTTTGGGCTTTAGACCGAAGCCTTCCACAGTACATAAATAAGCTTTGATATCGATATTGACAAATAAAATCAGCAGCAGCGGCAGCAGCATTGCCGCGAACAGCTTCCAGTCGATGGCGTCCGTCAGGCGCAGAAACAGTACGATTAAAATGTAGGCGGCTGCGATGCCGATGGTGCGGTTGTGCGTAATATAGCAGGCGCCCATGCACAGGCTGGTATAACAGGCGTACGCTGCACACGGATGCTGCTCAAAGCACAAAAACAGGTAGAACAGCAGCCATACAAGCAGGTAGAGAAACGTTTCGCTCCATGCGATCGCGCCTTGTGTAATATATGACGAATACATGCATACCATAAAAGAAGCTGTAAGCAGCAGCCAGTGCTCTGTTTTTGGAAACAGTATTTTGGCGCATTGGATGCAGAGAAAAAAGGTAAGGACTGCAAAGAAGCCGTTTAGTATAACGGCTGTTTTATACATTAGGTGCAGGTTGTGGGAAAACCAGAACAGCGGCGTCAAAATCAGGCTGTAGCCATAGGAATACCAGTGCATATGCCCGGCAAATACGTCTGACCAGTCATGGCCAGAAAACAGTGCTGCATGGTTCCAGTAGCCGTATTCGTCATTGCGGATGGCAAGGACGTTGCATTCGCGGATATACCAGATGCGGGATAAGAAAATCATTGTGGAAAACAAAAGGGATAACAGTAGTTTGTGTTGGTTTTTAATTGTTTTTAGCATGTTGCGGTCTCCTGTTTTATGGTAGCAAACTATTCGCCCCAATATGGGAAACGGCGGGTGAAGCAGCCGTTAAAGTATAAGCGGCGGTATGTTTGCCATAATATATGATTATACAAAAAATATGAAAAAAATAAAGGAATTTTGAAAAAAACACAGAATTTTTAAAATAAGGAGGAGTATACAACGAAGGAAGGAGCATTCCTCATGACGATACGGGAAGAAATGGAACAGAGGGAACATAAGATCTTAAGCTCCTACGCTGCTTTCAGCGACCAGTCTGCTGGCAGGCAGCGCGCGGAAGAGCAGTGTGATATCCGCCCGGTTTTTCAGCGCGACCGTGACCGGATTTTGCACAGCAGGGCGTTTCGCAGGCTGAAAAATAAGACACAGGTATTTTTGACGCCGAAAGGCGACCATTACCGCACCAGGATGTCGCATACGCTGGAGGTGTCTCAAAATGCGCGTACAATCGCAAAGGCGCTGCGCCTGAACGAAGACTTGGCGGAGGCGATCGCGCTTGGGCATGACCTGGGACATGCGCCGTTTGGCCATGCCGGGGAGTTTTTGTTAAACAGCATGTGCGAAGGGGGCTTTCGGCACAATGAACAGAGCGTGCGTATTGTGGAAAAGCTGGAAAAGCACGGAAAGGGGCTGAACCTGACCTGGGAGGTGCGGGACGGCATTTTAAATCACCAGATGAGCAGTATGCCGGCGACGCTGGAGGGTAAAATTGTGCGCCTGTCCGATAAGATCGCCTATATCAACCATGACGTGGACGACGCGATCCGGGCAAAGATCCTGTGTGAAGAAGATATTCCAGCGCAGTACAGGGAGATTCTGGGTACAAATGTGCGTATGCGTTTGAACACTTTAATACATAATATTGTTACAAACAGTATGGG
>ERZ778516.1399-NODE-1399-length-18253-cov-5.507254_pt1 | contig 18253 bp, 14 predicted proteins | sample MGYA00510342_ERZ778516 | MGnify/ENA primary metagenome ERZ778516 (study PRJEB29527, sample SAMN07138961) | mouse gut metagenome | material: feces | host: mouse | place: China:Nanjing | collected 2016-01-25 ... | reverse complement strand
CCACTTCTATATTCTGTTTTGTATGAAGTTTTGAAAGCAACACGATACTTTCAACATGATTAGTATGAGGAAACATGTCTATCATCTTAAATTTTTACATCTTATATCTACTATATGTTAAAAAATATATATCTTAATAAAATTTAAGACTATAAAAAATATGAATTATCTTTAATAATACTTGAATAACTCATTTTGTATTGTAAAATATAGTGGTCTCCATATTATTGAATTCCATACTTTTCTTTGCCTTCAAAATTGTTATACGGTTCAACTTTTGTATTATCAACAAAGATTAAGCTACTATATCAACATTTATTAGTGATTTATTTTAACTTCCCATAACTATTTCTAATTACCCCGCCAGAAAGCAAGTGTTTCTTCACATTTCTTTGAAGAGAAGTTCTTTCAGGAAGTTTTTTAAAATCAGCAGCTTTTGTATGAAATAACCATTCAATAAATTCCATATCTACCTCACCTTCATCGAATATTTCAAAACGGTTTTGAAAACTAACAATATTAGACTTTTCACTCAACATTTCCTTCAATTGTTTATCAAGCAACCATGAATGACAACGATATTCCGCCTCTTCCAATTCTGGATAATATCTCTTGAAAAACTCTTTAGCCCTTGCTATTGATTTATCTACAACAATTGAAGAAAAGTCAGCATCAGAGGGGATATGAATAGAAATGACAACTATATCATCAACATGCTTCATTTCATATTCAAGCGCACCAATCCTAAACAAATGCCCTCCAGACTGGCGAGTTGTCCACCAATATCTATCAAAATATAATTTTCCTGTCATTTTCATAAGTTTCATTAATAAACCGTGTATAGCACTTCATTGTATCAAAATAAACATCATCACTAATCCCTTTCAATTTATAAACATCATAGATATCAGCAGATGCTTTAAGCATACAGGTAAGTATTTTTATATTATCAGCATCATCTCCAAGAATAGCCTGTAATTCTATTCTTGCATCATTCATTTTCTCATATATTAAAAATTCTTTTAGCTGTTTCTTAACTATATGAAAGTTAAAATTATCTAAAAACTCAATAACATACTTTTTTATTTCAGGTTGTAAATTTATTTGTGTACAAAGAGTTAAAACATCCATTTATTCAATCTCCTATCTTAAATCCAAACCCATTTTATAGTATATTTCTCCAGCCTTGACATTTTCAAACCTCAAATCCCAAGAGTACAAAACAATCACTTTGAAAAAGCACACAGACCTTCAAATTCATCTCTTTCCTGTAATCTCTTACACTTCAGCAAAATCCTCATACTTAGGCATCTTGTACTTTGCTCGAATCTCCTTTACAGCCTTATCAATTGCTGCCAGTTTTTCTCGATTAATCTTATCAATCCTCGGCTGAAAATCGGACTGTATTTGTTGTGAAGATACCACTGAATCCAAACGTTTTTGAGTCTCATCAATTTTTTTCTGAAGCTCCTTTTTCTCTTTTCTCTTAAAAAATCCAAACGAAGATTGCTCTCTGTGTAAATCAGAAATTTCACCTTGAATCACTTCACGCTTTTTATCAGCCTCTTTTATCACTTCATTCATCTTTCTTTGAATTTCTCGGATTTGCGACTCAAATTCTTCTGAAATCATCTCAATCTGAGGAGCTGCTTCACTTTGAATCTCACTCTCAACCTGAGCACAAACCATGTCATATGCCGCCTTTTGTCTGGCTTCTGTCTGCCGACATTCTTCTATTTCTTTCAGAATCCGTTTCTTCTCTTCCTTTGCTCCTGTTAAACAATAACCAATCTCATAAATTTCTATGTAGCCCATACCCACCAAGTCCTGCAATACATTTCTAACATCACAACTTGGATACTTATGTAATGGAGCTTCTTTTTCAATACCTGATTTTGAATGAATTTCGCAATCAATCAATATTTTCCTCACCCCCTTTATAATTTCAATTTTAGAAATCAGCACAGAATATTCTCTTTTCGAAATAATCCCCATATTTAATAATTTTTCAAAAATATCTTTTGCTCTTTTTTCACCCTTGGCTGATTGTACAAATAACTGATAATATGCCTCTTTTTTCATCGTTTGATAATAAGCTGGAACTTTATTTTTATAATGCTTATTAAGCACATCTATCAACAGCAATCTTTTAATTTTCTTTTGATTGTTCTCTTTTACCATTGCAAGCATATTTGCCAATTTATCATCTGCAAATTGTTCTGCACGCCGGAATTCTTTTGAATCTTCTATATTACAAATTTTATTATCCAAATCTTTTAGAGACGTAAGTTCATAAAATGCAAGAAATTTTCCAAGATAAGCATATGCATCATACGGATTTGCATCTAACGCTCTTTCAAAATATCTTTCAGCACCTTTAAAATCCCTGTCTTCAAGAGCCATTGTACCTCTTTGATTTAGCGCACAGGGTTCAACACTAACTGCACTAACAAAATCATCTCTTCTTGTAGATGATTTTATTCCAAGAATCTTTCCAATACCTCGAATCAAATCCTGCATAGCTCCAATCTTCCCCATATCCTGAGCCTGAAGTCTTGCAAATTCCTTAGGTATGTCATAAGCATCAATACCCTTAAAACAAGGAATCAATGTTTTCTGTTCACCTTTTTCAATCAGATTAAGAAATCGATTCCATTCATTCTTAACCCATATAGCATTATAATATTCATAATCAGTTCCAAACACCAGCATAACTTTTGCCGAATTAAGCGCTGCAAAAATATATGGTTCATATTCCTGCCCCAATTTATCCTCAAGAGTAATACGTGAAAAAAATACGCGATATCCTTTTTCTGTAAGCACATCATACACATCTTGAGCAATTACACTATCAACAGTACGCTCTCCCAAAGCATCTGTTTCTTTATAACAAATAAAAATATCATACGGTTCTTCTTTTGAAGAAACCTCAATAATTCTCATTCGAAGTCTCTCCAGTTCCTTTGCCTCTTTACGGTACACCGTTCGTGATGCTGAATCAGAATATTCCATAACCATCTCAAAATTCGGGTCATCCAGAACACTGTCAAATGAAGAACGATGACAGGTTGGAACCTTATTTCCAGTTTTAGAATCATCTACATATTCAATACCATACTTACAAAGAATAAGTCCCCAATATGCCTCAGCCTCTTCCTGAAATTCTGCTATAATGCATTCATAAACTCCTGCTGCTTTGTCAAATTCACAGGCACTTCTAAGTCTATGAGCTCGTCTAAACAGATTAATTTTCTTTTCATCATCAAGAACAGGTATGGTCTGTATCGACCCACAATACTCACATTCACATACAGTCATACCCTCTTTGACTTCAAGATTACCGCCGCACATCTTACATTTAAACATTGCCATTCATCTATCCTCCCAGTTTAAATCCTCTGTCTTCTGATATATAATAAACTCAATCAAGTTTTGTACCACATTCAGAACAGAATTTTCCGCCTCGAGGAATTTCAGTACCACAATTAATACACTTATTTATTAATGGCTGTCCACATTCCATGCAAAATTTTCCTTTGGAAGTTTTTTTGCCACATTCAGGACATATCATTTCATTATCAGCAAGACTCACAATTTTTGTCCCGCACTCCAAGCAAAATTTGGCATTTTCAGGAAGTTCATTTTCACAGTTTGGACACTTAATTTTTTTTGCCGAAAAGTTGCTGTCATCTGCATCTTTATCAGACATACTACCTACATGAAATCCCTTCATCATCTCTCCAACTTGAGGCGCCATTACACCCATTGCCGCCATTCCTACGCCAAAACCCAGCATATCACCCATTACGGAATTCCCGCCTCCCGATGAAATAGCTGGCCCCATATTTCCAATTCCTTCAGCGTAAGCTTTTTGTACTTCCATTTGCATAACATCTTTTTGAGTATACCCTTTCGACTGCATAACAACAGCCTCCGCCATACCCGCTATTTGTGCGACCTGAGCCTCTGCCTGTGCCTGAATAAGCATCCTTTCAGCTTCACGTTTTGCAATTTCTGTTTCCGTTGTTTGCCCTTCAAGAATTGCTCCTCTCTGCGCAGCTTTAATTTGAGCTTCCGCTTCTGCCTGTGCAGTCATATAAGAAGCTCTGTTTTGGGTCTGAGCAGCACGAACTTCTGCTTCTGCGACAGCTATCTGCTTCTGCAATGTAATGGTATGCAGCTCGCGAAGTCTTTTAAAACTAGGGTCATGTTCAGGCAAAACAATATTTGTCAAATAAAACTGAGGGATTGTCAAACCATATTCCTCAAATCCTGGAATAAGCTTATTTCGAAGTACATCTGACAGTTCAGCAAGATGTTCATCAACCTCGACAATATCAATATTTTGCTGTTTGATTGCCGCAGATAGATTAGACTTTACAACAGTTGAAATAAAAGGTCTGAAAGTCATCTGAAGAGACTTTGCAAAACCTGTCCCTTCATCATCCCAAGCGATTCCCTTCATAGTACCAACCAACTTAAGAATCATCTTTCGTCCATCAGACACAGCAAGATTCATTTCACCAGAAGCACCTAATTCAACCGGAATGCCAAGAGTAGGCTCAATAAATCTCACTTTAGAGTCTGTACCCCATTTTATTGCTGCCTGCACAGTTTTATTAATAAAATAGACTTCACAGTGAAACACACTGACACCTGTGACAATATCAATAAGTCTTGTTAAAATAGGAATATTTTCTGCATCCAATTTATAACGTCCCGGACCAAATATGTCTGCTGCCTGTCCATTTGCAAAAAAGACAGCCTCATGGCTTTCATTAACAATTAATTCTGTCATATTATTAAAATCTTCATGAGGATATTTCCAAATAAATGTCGAATTATCACCTTCATATTTAACAAGTTCTGATAATGCCATAGATACTCCTCCTACTTCCTGTTGTGAACATTAAATATTTTCTTTATATATTAAAAAATCATGCAACACTATTTTCAGTATTTTTAATGATGAAACAACCGAATCCCCGTAAACGCCATTACCATATCATATTTATCTGCGCATTCAATCACCAAATCATCTCTTACTGAGCCTCCCGGCTGTGCAATATATTTTACTCCGCTCTTATGTGCTCTCTCAATATTATCAGAAAACGGGAAAAACGCGTCTGAACCGCAGATAACATCCTGATTTTTATCCAGCCATGCTCTCTTCTCCTCTGCCGTAAACACAGGCGGCTTTTCCTTAAACACTTTCTGCCATGCTCCGTCAGCCAACACATCCATATATTCATCACCAATATATACATCTATCGCATTATCCCTGTCCGCGCGCCCCAGTTTATCCACAAACTTCAGTCCCAAAACCTGTGGAGACTGACGCAGAAACCAGTTATCTGCCTTCTGTCCTGCCAGTCTGGTACAGTGAATCCTTGACTGCTGCCCCGCACCGATACCAATTGCCTGTCCGTTCTTTACATAACACACAGAATTTGATTGTGTATACTTTAAAGTAATCAGTGAAATCTTCATATCAATCAGTGCAGATGCCGGTATTTCCTTATTCCTTGTCACAATATTTGATAACAAATCCCCATTGACATCCAGCTCATTGCGCCCCTGTTCAAAGGTTATTCCAAATACCTGCTTTTTCTCCAGCTCTGCCGGCACATAAGAAGCGTCTATCTGAATCACATTATAATTTCCTTTTTTCTTTTCCTTTAACAGCGCCAGTGCCTCATCTGTATATCCCGGAGCAATTACTCCGTCAGACACCTCACGCTTAATCAGTCTGGCAGTATCCACATCACACACATCAGACAAGGCAATAAAATCTCCAAACGACGACATTCTGTCTGCTCCTCTTGCCCTTGCATAGGCACTTGCCAGCGGTGAAAGGTCTCCTAAATCATCTACCCAGTAAATCTTCGCAAGTGTCTCGTCTAAAGGAAGCCCTACTGCTGCACCTGCCGGTGAAACATGCTTAAAAGACGTCGCTGCCGGAAGCTTTGTAGCCGCCTTTAATTCGGAAACAAGCTGCCAGCCGTTAAATGCATCAAGAAAATTAATATATCCCGGTTTCCCGTTTAACACTGTTACCGGAAGCTCGCTTCCATCCTCCATAAAGATTCTTGAAGGCTTCTGATTTGGATTGCATCCATATTTTAACTGAATTTCTTTCATTGTTTTGCTCCTTTTTCTAATCATTCTGTTTACAAATTCCTGTTTTTATATTTCCTGTTCATATTTTGTGTTAATCTATTCTGCTTCTGACTTTTTTCATTTGTACTCTCTGCTTATCTATTCTGCTTCTGACTTTCCCATTTGTACTTTCTGCTTATCTATTCCATTTTTAAATTTCCTATTGATATACATCTCTATTTATTCTTATTTATAATCCTCGTTTCACACGCTCCACTTTCAATATCAATAAATCTCACAAACAGCGATACTCTGTTATCCTCATTCAAATTTGTCCATATCACATTTGCCACAGTATCAATATCGTCGCTTCTCATTTCCACAAGCTTCGGTTCACCTTCAAAGCTTGGCAGCGGATTGCCGTCATGCATATAAGTATGCAGAAAACGCCCCTCACCGGCCGGAGGATTATCGTAAGAAAATGTATATCTGTTGCAGCAGTCGGGATTCCCATTATTACTTTTTAATATAGACATAGAATACTCAAACTTTCCATTTTCTACATGAACAATACTCGAAATTCTTGGTGTAAAATTTGGACCGTCCGGCTCAAACTCGCGTGTTCTCAACGCCTGCTCAAAGGTAAGTCCTTCGCTCATCTTTTCATAAATCGTATCTGTCTGGTCGCCGTTTGTCACAATCGTCTGATTTCCCATTACTCTCACCGGTGCATAGATAATCAAACTTGGGTCCTCTAATTTAGAAGGGTCAAACGCCTGTGTACGGATTCCCTCTCCGTCTTCTACAAACACTCTGTTTCTGCTGTTTGAACTTCTTCCCATAATAAAATACGCCATAACCGCCGTCTTTCCATCTTTCGACCTTCCGATAATAATTCCTCTGCCCGGATAAGCATTATTCTTTAACTCATGATATAATGACATTTTTTTCATTTCTTTCCTCTCTTTCTGCCATTTCGGCATGTAAAATTTTTTGTTTTGACATACAAACAGCCAAATTCTGATTACATTGATTGCCCATAAAACAAAAAGACCGGCCTTCTGGGCGCACAAATTCGTACACGCCCAGGCGGTCGGCATTTTTTTAATTCGTACTCCCTACAGGTTCCCTGCTACTGACATCGTCAGTTTTTCCGCCAGTCATACGAACAGATATATTTAATATACATGAAAATCATAAATATTTCAAGAACTTTTTAGGAAAATTTGTTATTATTTGGTATATCATTTATTGCAAAATCATACTTGTTCTGTCAATTACTTCCTGAACCCTGTTCGCAATCTCCGATACCTTCAGCATTGTTTCCTGTATGCCTTTGCCTTTATCCGAGGACAGGTTCACATTCTCTATCGTTGTATTTACCACCTTCATCAGCTCCGTGATTTCATGGTTAAAATTCTCCACCACGATATTTACCTTGTCAATTGCCTGATGAATCCCCTGGTCATTCTCCTTTGCACTTCCCACAGATGCCTTTGAATTTTCCGACAATTCTCTAATATTTGTCGCTACCACAGAAAATCCTCTTCCCACTTCTCCTGCTCTTGCTGCCTCAATCGCTGCATTTAACGAAAGCAGATTTATCTTTCCCGCTATCTTTTCTACATCCTGTGTCATCTGATTATACTTCTGAATATTCTGATTAATATCCTTCATGGAATCAACAATATTCTGATTCAGAGTATTTAATTCACCCATATGTTCCACAACAGTTCCCATATTGTCTGTGCTGTTCTGTCCTGATTCCCAGATTTGGACAGCCTGCTCCTTTACCAGCAGAATATTATCTGTAAGCTCTCCAAAAATCGTCAAAAGCTCCTGATTCATTGACAGCACTTCTGTATTTACTTCTGTCACCTTCTGCCTCTCCTTGCGGACCATTTTCATCATATACTGATTACAGTTTTCCTTCTCATTAATTCCCCGTGCCAGTGCTGCCGCCATTTCACGGCAAGATGCATATCCACATGCGTGACAGTCAAAGTTGCGCTCCGTGTCCGTATATTTTTCCATCTCCTTATAGGACTGCTCAATCATCTTCTCAGACACTTTGATTCGCTGTACATTATGCGGCTTGTACTGCCGTATAAAATCCGCAAGCTTCAGGTTTTTATCAAAATCTGCAAACTGCTTATCCACACCCCTTTTGGTCACATTTGCTTTGCGGACCTTCCGTGCATAAGTTTCCACATGATGCATAATATCATTCATCTCAAACCGCTGATAATGAACTCCAGTTGCCGGACCTCCATTACATCCCGTCTCGCAGTTCAGCACATCAAACACATCCGGCAGAAACTCCTGTTTCTGGTCTAAATAAAGGTCCAAATCATGATACAGCCTGTTTGCTCCTTCTGAAGTAATTACCTCCATTTCAGGATTGTGAATCAGAAGATTTTTCATCAGTCCGCCCGGCTTTGGATAAATCGCCCCTTCCAGTCCCTGATATTCGTCAAACTCAAATTCACTGTATATTTTTATTTTCGGAAGCTCCACCTCTGTTTTCTCAAAATACGTCTTTAAATGTGCCATTGTAACATTATAATCAATCAGTCCAGTTTCGTGAAATTCGTCGGCCTTTGCGATACAAGGTGACAACGCTGCGATTTTTCCCTTAAATCCCAGTACCTTCTTAATATAAACCGCCAGACATGCCATTGGACTGTGTACCGGCGACAGATTTTTTAAAAGCTCCGGCTTATGACGCAGCACATAATTTACCACTGCCGCACATGGCTGTGAAATCAGCTTTGCCCCCGGATGCGCCTGAAGATATCTGATATGCGCCCATGTACAGATATCTGCGCCATAGGATACATCATAAATCTTCTCGATTCCCTGATTGCGCAGCCACTGCAGAACATGTCTCCAGTTTCCGTCAAATGCAATTTTTATTGAAGGCGCTGCAATCACCGCAATTTCCTTTTTTGCCTTTAAATCCTCCAGAAATGTTTCAATATCATCTTCAAAGCTTCGGGAGCCATGCGAACAGGTGCGAATACATTCCCCACAGCGAATACATTTTTCATCGTCAATCAGAATACGAAGCTTTCCCTCTTCATCTTTTCTGGCAATATTTGCATCCTCCACCGGACAGGCACGCACACATGCATTACAGCCTACGCATTTATCCTTATCTACATTAATAACACTCATTTTACATTTTCCTCCTCCGTAAAGTAATCTACGATTTTTTCTGAATTTCTATAATATCGTATTCATATTTCCCAAAATGAAGTGTCTGTGTCATCATTTCCTTATTTATCAGGCTGATAGGTGAACAATCCATAACACTGTCTTCAAGCTCTACCTCCTGAACCCCTTCGCTGTAATTCATAAAAAACAGATATTCTTTATCCTCACTGCAGCGTCTGGTTATGGAAAGTCCCTTTTTCATCTCTTTTACAGGCGGTGTCAAAATGCCGATGGTCTTTACCAATGAATGATAAAATTCCTCAAGAAAATCGTCTTCTGTCCGTGTGGCAATATAATAACAGCAGCCTTTTCCATACTGATGTTTTGTCACAGCCGGCATTCCTTTATAAAAATCATCTCCATAACACGCAATTACTTCTGTTCCCTCTTTTGCATGAATAATTTCACAAAAATCTCTGCATTTATAAGAAGTATTTTTAAAATATTTTGCATACTCCTCTTTTATCTGTATCTGATTTATATCTGTATCATATAAAGGGTCTATTTCCTCTGCCCATATACCTGCTGCCTCCATCAGTCCGTTTCCCGGAAAACCGCCAGTAAAGCATTTGTCTGTCTCGTCCACATTTCCGGTACAGTAGGTAAATACCACATTTCCGCCATTATATATGTATTCTTTGATTCTTTCTGCTGTTTCCGGCCTCAGCATATAAAGCATCGGAGCCACCACCAGTTTATAACCGGTCATTTCCTGAGTCATATCATTCACATCTGTTGAAATTCCCATATTCCAGAATGCTCTGTGATGCTTTTTGCAGGTCTGCTCATAATTTCTTCTGTCATTCAATCCCTGAAGATTATCAACCGCCCATCGGTTTTCCCAGTCATAAATAACTGCTACCTCTGTTTGTGGAAATGTACCCACAATACTATCCAGCTTCTTTAAATTTTCTCCCAGTTTTGCCACTTCACGAAATACCCTTGTATCTTCCTTTCCATAGTGGTCTACCACTGCTCCGTGAAATTTCTCGCTCGCCCCGCGGCCTTTTCTCCACTGAAAATACTGCACACTGTCTGAACCATGGGCCACTGCCTGTATGGAAGCCAGTTCATGTACTCCCGGTCTTTTTAATTTGCATACTCTCTGCCAGTTTACCTGACTTGGTGTACTTTCCATAAGAAGAAACGGTTTATGCTTTAAGGAGCGGTTCAAATCGTGAATAAAAGCTGTCTTTGCCGCAGTATCTGCAAAAGATTCATAATCATTATGCCAGTCCGGATAGCTGTCCCATGACACAACATCAATATACTTTGACAAATACCACTGGTCAAAACCCGGATAAGTTCCCATAAGATTTGTAGTAACCGGAATATCTGGTGTAATCTCTTTTAACGGTTTTATCTCATTTTTCATAAATTCCGTTGTCTGATAAGTGACAAACCTCATCCAGTCAATATTTAATCCATGAATTTCCATTTCTCCATGAGGACATGGAGATTCGATTTCATCAAAGTCTGAAAACTCATGACTCCAGAATCTTGTCCACCATCTGCTGTTCAGCTCATGAATATCATTGTGATATCTGTTTTTCAGCCATTCCCTAAAAGCATTCTGACATAGCGGGCAATGACATTCTCCTCCATATTCATTTGATATATGCCACAGCTTTAACGCTTTTCTTTTCCCATAACGCTCTGCAAGCATTTTATTCATCTGTGCAGTCTTTTCTCTGTAATATGGAGCAGTATAGCAATGATTGTGCCTTTCTCCATGAAGATTTCTTACACGGTCGGAGTTCATACGAAGCACCTCCGGATGATTTTTATCCATCCACGCCGGCCTTGCTCCTGACGGGGTCGCCAGAAATGCGCCGATTCCATTTGCTTCCAGCCTGTCAAAAAGCTCATCCAGCCATTCCAGGGTATAAACTCCCTCCTCCGGCTCCAATGCCTTCCATGCAAAAATACCGATGGAAACTACATTGATACCGGCAAGCTTCATCAATCTGACATCTTCCTTTAAAACCTCCGGCATATCAAGCCACTGGTCCGGATTATAATCTCCCCCATGAAGAATATGTGGCATATCCTTTATAATTGATTGAAACATATATATCTCCTTTCATCTTCCAAAATATATATTATTCTATCATATAAAATGGAGTATCACAAGAATTTTGTCAGAAAAGTAAAGAAGAATATAACAGGAAAATATGACAGAAAAGAGTTTACAGAACATAATAAAAACAGTCTTTCAAAGCAAAACCAGTAAAAACGCCGACATTATATACAGTACTTTGATTGGAAAAGAAATACTGTAAATTTAATGTCGGCTAATATCACCAGGCGGGAATATTGATTACAATCCGCCTATTTTACACACTGGCTGTATTGCTGCTTCAGCTCCTGAACTTTCTCCTGCTGTGCTGCCGGTGTCGGATAAAGTCCCTGCTCATGCATCATGTTAAATACATCCTGCTGAATCTGATGTTCCTGTCCCAGAATATGCAGAAAAGTATTTCTTACATCATCATGCACACATTCATTTGAAAAATTATTAAACACATTTGTAGCTGCCTTTTCTGCTGCCAGCGCATCTCCAAGTATTTCTTTTTCTGTATAAATTCCTGCCATTGTTGTTCCCTCCTAAGATAATTTTGAATACAGCTCGTTAAAATGTCCCTGATGCATATTGGAAATATCCATCATTTTGCTTTTCAGTTCCATTGTCTCGGCATGCTCGGAAAGCATCTGGAATTTTTTGACCAGAAGGTCTTCTTCACTTAATAAATCCTTCAGTGCGGATAATTCTCTTTCTGATAACTGTGTCATTGTATTGCCTCCTTATATTGTATTGCTCTACTAGTATCTTCTGAAAAAAACTTTTTATACTTTATCTTTACGAATTATCAAAGGAACTTTTACTTGCAATCTATTCCTAAAAAAGTTATAATAATTTTATCTAAATTTGTTGTGAATTATACAATAAACAAAGTATATAATTTTAAAATAAAAATCTTAAATTTACAGCTTATCACATAAAAAGGAGACAAACAGAATGAAATCTTTAGTTTTTACAAACGATAACTGTGTAGGCTGCAATAAGTGCATTAAGGCATGTGCCTGTATGGGTGCGAATATTGCAGACCAATATCAAGGACAAAATGTAATAATGGTAGATGAAGAAAAATGCATTGCATGTGGCGCATGTATAGATGCCTGTGAGCATAATGCAAGGGAGTATCAGGATGATACGGAAAGATTTTTCGCAGACCTTCAAAAAGGAGAGCATATTTCACTTCTAATTGCACCGGCTTTTATGGCAAATTATCCAACGGAATATGAATCTGTGCTTGGCGGCCTGAAAAAGCTCGGTGTCAATCATATTATCAGTATTTCATTTGGAGCAGATATTACTACATGGGGTTATTTAAATTATATTACCAAATACAATTATAAGGGCGGAATCTCACAGCCCTGTCCGGCAGTGGTTCGGTATATTGAACGCTATGAGCCGGAGCTTCTTTCAAAACTCTTTCCGGTGCACAGTCCTCTGATGTGTGGAGCTATTTATGCCAGAAAATATATGAATATCACAGATAAATTCGCCTTTATAAGTCCCTGCATTGCCAAAAAATATGAAATCGACGACGTGAACTGTAATGGATATGTTTCCTATAATGTCACCTTTGACCATTTGATGAAATACATAAGAGCAAACCATATCTCTGGCCCGTCCTGCAAAGATGAAATTGAATATGGACTTGGCTCTATTTATCCGACACCGGGAGGATTGAAGGAAAATGTTTACTGGTTCTGTGGAGAAAGTGTTTTTATCCGTCAGATTGAGGGTGAAAAACATATGTATGAGTTTCTCAAAAAAAATAAAAAGCGAATTATTGACGGAACTACTCCTTATCTTTTTATCGATGCTCTAAACTGCTCTTCCGGCTGTCTGTATGGAACCGCAATAGAAGAATCCAAAATGGAGAACGACGACAATCTTTACAATCTTCTGGAAATTCGTGAGAAAAGCAAAAAGAACCACTCACACAGCAGCTGGTCCCGCAGGTTATCACCAAAACAGCGCCTTAAATTATTTAATAAACAGTTTGCACGTCTGGATTTGAATGACTTTATCCGTCATTACACAGACTGCTCCAAATTTTGCGTATATAAAGAGCCTTCCGCAAAGGAACTTGATGAAGTGTTTTGCAGTATGGATAAAAATTCCACAGAATCCAGAGAAATCAACTGTTCTAATTGTGGGTATAATAGCTGCGAGGATATGGCAAAGGCTATTTTTAATGGATTTAATCACAAGGAAAACTGTATTTTTTACTTAAAAAGACTGGCGGAGCTGGAAAAAGAAAAAACACAATATTATGCAAATGAATTAAACAAAGATAAGCTGTCCGTAGAACAGCAGCATGAACGCATGATTTCTACAATTAATGAAATCAATCAGGATTTTGAAAAATTTCATATTTCTATTGAACAGATGGCAAAAGGAAATATGGAAAACGCCACAGAGAGCACCCATATATCACAGCAAATGCAGAATATCAGCTTTTTCTGTGAAAAGCTGCAAAATGCTCTGAATGAAATTATACTGCTTTTAGATGAACTTACAGCAAATAATTCAGAGGTGGTTTCCATTGCATCTCAGACAAATCTTCTGGCATTGAATGCTTCAATTGAGGCCGCCAGAGCCGGAGAAGCAGGAAGAGGCTTTGCTGTCGTTGCGGATGAGATTAATCATCTGGCACAAAATTCTAAGGATACTGCTCAGAGCAGTGATAAAAGTCAGAACAAAATTCAAAACGCCATTCAGGAAATTTTAAAAGAGGCATCTACGCTGATTACTACTGTATCAACAGTAAATGACCGGACACAGAGTCTTGCATCAGCAACACAGCAGATTGCGGCTTCCGTGGATATTCTGGCAGAAACTTCAGATACAATTAAACAGAGGCTGGAAGACCTGAAATAAATAGATTTTATTTGTGCGACCTTCCTGCATTTTGTATTTCTTGTGAAACAAAATGGATTGCAGCAAAATATATAAAATTTTTCTTTGCTGCAATCCATATCTTTTTTATAAAAAATCACTCTGAATCAGATAACATAATCAGATTGTAATTGTTACATAATAAGTGAAAGTACTGTATCATATCCACGTTCTGCTGCCAGTTGTGCCGCTGTTATGCCGCTGTTATCTGCATGATTATAATCTGCTCCCTTCTTTATAAGAAATCTGGCCACTTCCTGATTTCCATATCTTAATGCTTCCAAAAGAGGGGTACTGCCGTATTTATTTACAACATTTACATCTGCTCCTGCACGTACCAGCTCTTTGATAACGCCTTTATAACACTGGTACTGTGTATTAATAAGAAGCGCTGTATCTCCATTCTGATTTACATGGTTTACATCTGCTCCTTTTTTCAGAAAAACAGGCAACACCTGAATAGCTGTATTAATATCAAGATATTGCAACAGCATAAGCGGTGTATTTCTATTATTATCCTCAATATCTATAAATGACAGAGCCTCAATCACTTCTGCTCTTTTCTCGCTTTTTATTTCTTCTCTAAATCTTCTCTTCTTTACTGCATAATGTGCCGGTGTTTCTCCATTGATATTTTGAATCGCATCATCGGCTCCTGCCTCAATAAGAAGCCTTACCACCTCTGTATTTCCATAACTGCATGCAAGATGAAGCGGAGTATCTCCGGCTCCTGCCGGCTCGTCCTGCGTAATATTTACATCAGCTCCCTTTTTTATCATAACCTGAAGCATTTCCAGATGATTATTCTTTGCTGCCTCATGCATTGCTGTGACTCCTCTGTTATCTGTCTGCATCATGGATTCTGCTGAAAAGAATTCTGCAGCCTTTTCAAAATAATCGTCTTTTCCTCCAAATATCATAATTCTTTTTTGAAGCGATGCAACCTGATTAGCTGGAGTTCTTCCATTTATGACCGCATGATTCATATCAATTCCCATATTTGTAAATTTTTGAAGTACCTTTACTCCATAATTTCCACCAAGACAATAATCACGAATACAAGTAACACTACCGCCATTGTAAATCGGCATAACAAAATCTATCCCTGCTGTACTAAGCAAGTCAAGAAGCTGACACTTTTCATCTTCCAAAAGCCCGCTGTAAAGAATTCCCAAAATAGCTCCTAGTTCATCATCATCTTCTGTATCTATTTCATCAATAAGCTTTTTAGCAAGCCAAAGAGCCATGCTTATACTGTCTCTGCTCTCTGATGAATATCGGGCAAATGTATTACTGGTATATCTGCTGAGAACAGCAGGCTCAATTCTTCCAGATATAAAAAATTCTTTTAATGTTTTGTCATAATCGTCTGTTATATAATCTTTTGGAAACATTCCGTTTTTATCTGAAAAGCTCTCTGCTTTGCTGTCAAGCAGCGCAATACACAATTCTGTATTACGCTGCTGCACTGCCAGATGAAGAGGAGTTTTTCCATCATTATTTTCTCTGTTTAAAAGCTCTTTGTTCTGCATAAGCAGTAATGCAGCAGTAATATGATTATTTTTTATAGCTGTTATAAGGAGTGAATTTCCATTATTATCCATGCGCTCAATATCTGCGCCTTTTTCAAGAAATACTTTTGTCAAGGCCCATGAATAATTAGAATCCTTTCCATATAAAAGATATTCAAGCGGTGTCATTTTTTCATTATCTTCAGCATTGATATCGCAGAAAAGCAATTCTGCAATCTGCTCCCTTACAGAAATACTCTGTTTTCTGCACTCATATGGAATTACCAAATTTTTAATATGGCTTTTTGCCAGATAATGAAAAGCATTTCTTCCATTTTTGTCACATATGGAAGTATCTGCTCCATTTTCAAGCAGAAGTTTCACCATAACAGGATTTCCCATATAGCAGGAAAGCATAAGAGGAGTTGCTCCCGTACAGGCATCCTGAAAGTTTCCATTTCCATCTGTTATAGTTATATTTACATTTATTCCTTGCTTCAACGCCCATTTGACTGCATCATAAAAGCCATGCCAGATTAGAAGATGAAACAGAGTAAACCCCAAATTTCCTGCAAGTGTTAATAAAGTTTCTTTACTGTACTGATTTACACTTTCTGTTATATTATTTATCTCTTCCTCCGAAAACACATGATATCGATACATGGAATGTTTCATATCTGTATTCCACCATGGGACATACTTACTTTGATTGCTTTCACATGACTGTACAAGAAGCTCTGTCAGTTCATTTTCATTCATAATTAAATTCTCCTCTATTCTTCGGCTCCCGCTGCAAGCAATTTTTCCACAATATCATTGTATCCGCCCTCTGTCGCATAATACAGAGCTGTATATCCGGCTGTATTCTTACAGGAAACATCTGCATTGGCCAGAAGAAGCTCGGCAACAACATAATTGTTTCCTGTTTTAGCAGCAGCAATCAGCGCTGTTTCACCTCTTTCTGTGCGTACATTAACATTTGCTCCATGCTCTAAAAGCTTTTTTATAATATGTTCATTTTCATTTCTTGCTGCCAGATGAAGCGGCGCATTTCCATGATTATCCTTTTTATCCGCATCAGCTCCCGCTTCTAAAAGAAGCTCTGTAATAAAAAGATTATTTCGCATAACTGCAAAATACAGAGGAGTGATACCCTCATCATTGCATACATTAATATCTGTAATTTTTGTGGCAAGCATTGCTTTTACGACTTCACTCTGACCGTTATAACAGGACTGATGAAGGGGCGTGTTTCCATAAGCATCGGTATTTCCTGAGCTGAATTTTGACATTTCTTCAATTAACTGAGTAAGTCCAAGTGCATTTGCATAATCAAGAGCCGTGTGATGCTTATTATCCAGAACAGAAGCATCTGCACCAAGCTCCAGCAGATATTTGACGGTATCCGCTTTTTTTGCTTCTACACCATAAATAAGAGGTGTTTTTCCTTCTTTATCTGTGGCATCTATATCCGCGCCGGCATCAATAAGCAGTTTGATAATTTCCCGATTTCCAGAGGTAACAGCAAGATGAAGAGGTGTAATGCTTTCATTTGATATAAGATTTACATCTGCTCCTTTTTCTATCAGAAGTTTGACAATATCCCTATATCCCTTTCTACTGGCATAATGAACTGGGGACATGCCAATTTCGTCAACTGCATTTATATTGATTCCGTCTTTTTTCAGGAAAGTAATAACCACTCCTTTTTGCCCGTTTTGACAGGCTGTCAATAATAATTTTTCCATTTCTTTATTTCCTTTTCATCTACATAAACATAAAATATTACTTTAAATATATATATAATATCACTTTTATTCGAAAAAGCCAAGAAGCAATTTTTCATTGCAATGTCTTTCTGCATATCTAAAGACTGCAAATTTTCTAAAGCATTATAAGAAGCTGCTGCACCATGCAATATCAGGTCAAAATATAGCAAATTACATATTTGATGCTACTAATTTCGTTCTGATATTTCTTGGTACAACAGCCTTTTAAGATAATTCTTTATCTGTATGTTATATTTCTACCATCTGTTCTTTTAATAGTTTCATTTCACCTTCCAGAATATTTAAACGTATTTTTATCATTTCCTTTTCATTATCAATTTTTATTGCTTCGTGCAGTTTTCAGGACAAATCCAAATGCCCTTCTGCAATTGCTTTTATATTCGGATTTGTTTCATTTTCAAGTATAATACGTGTTCTTCTTGTTTCTTCCTCTACTGCTTCTAATCTTGTATAAATATTCTGAGTTTCCTGTCTGATTTCATCTGTTTCTTTTTTCAACTCCCGTCTGATTTTATTTGTCTCCTCTTTTACTATCTGCCTTATAGCTTCCAAATCTTTTGCATCCATTTTTTACAAATCCTTTTTCGTTTTATGTATCTGTAATTTATTTTTTATTTCTCCTTTATTATAATATATTTTCTCTAAAAAACAACATTTTTTCTATT
>ERZ778516.1398-NODE-1398-length-18262-cov-5.761301_pt1 | contig 18262 bp, 18 predicted proteins | sample MGYA00510342_ERZ778516 | MGnify/ENA primary metagenome ERZ778516 (study PRJEB29527, sample SAMN07138961) | mouse gut metagenome | material: feces | host: mouse | place: China:Nanjing | collected 2016-01-25 ... | reverse complement strand
GAGGTCGATGAAGCAGGAAGCCCATTGGCTTTAGACAATGGGTAGTTCACATATTTGAGGTTACTGAAATTTTAGCAAAAGACAACTGAAACCAAACAGAACAGACGTTAAAAGAAATGGAGAAGAAGCTAAAATTTTGACAAAAAACACTGCTGATTCATCCTAGTTATGATGAAGAATTAAACTATTAAGATTTGTGGCAACAGAATCAATATTGAATGGAGATGATAAATTTGGTTTATTATAATGATGCAAAAATACTTGTGCGTGATATGGAGGAGAAAGATGCGCAGAAATTTACAGATGAAGAAATAGAACAGGGTTGGCCGGCTGATATTAAAAAATTTGAAATGCGGCTTGCAGACCAAAAAGCTGGCAAATCCGTATCACTTACAGCCGAGTATCTTGGAAATATTGCAGGATATATACATGTATATCCAAATGCTTTAAATGGTGCGTTTGGCGGAAAAGGATATCCTGAAATTGTGGATTTTGCAGTACTGGAAAAATACCGTAAGAATGGTATTGGAAACAAACTTATGGATATTGCTGAGGAAATCGCTGCCAGTTATGCAAATATGGTTTATCTTGGAGTAGGTATGCACAGTGGATATGGAAGTGCGCAAAGAATGTATGTGAAACGCGGCTATATTCCGGATGGAAGCGGTGTCTGGTATAATGATGCTGTTTGCGGGCAACATGCAGATTGCTGTAACGATGACAATTTAATATTATATTTGTCGAAACAATTATAAGTGCATAAACAAAACAGTATAAAAGTAAAGAAAATCATATAAGATTTGAGTATTCCGCAGATAAAGTTTTTTGAAAGTATAAAATTTGGAGAGAATTAAAAGGATAAATTTCAAATAAAAAGCTCATTGATTCTGAATAATGAGTAATGTATTTTATAAATGAGGAAATGTTTAATGAAATTAAAATTAGTGAAAGCAGCAAAAGAATATCAGATTCAAATTACAGATATGTTAGATGAATGGTATTTTTCTGGAGAAAAAATTGTTCCATATGCAATTCGACGGTTGGATTATCATGATTTTGAGTATTATTGTGCAAATATTGAAGTAAAACATCCAAATGAAAGAGTGGTGCCGGATTCCACATTTTTTTGTCTGGACGAAGACAGAAATATTATGGTTGGAGCCGTAAATATCAGGCATTATTTAAATGAAGCACTTTTATTAGACGGCGGGCATATAGGTGACGGAGTCAGGCCGTCTGAGCGAAGAAAAGGAATTGCAACAAAGATGATTGGGCTCGCATTAAAGGAATGCAGGAAATTGGGTATAGATAAAGTTTTAATGGTTTGTGATAAGGATAATATCGGTTCTGCGAAAAGTATTATAAATAATGGCGGAGTCCTTGAAAATGAAATTGTGGTTGATAATATAGTAGAACAAAGATTTTGGATTACCCTTAATGAATCCTGATTTTCTCTGTCGGAAATATTCTGTGGTTTTTGGAAAAGGCCAGTTTACAAAAAACCGCGCAGCCTTGTCATTGTACTTGGCTGGCGGTTTTACAATTATCTTTCTATTATTTTTTTGCAGGATGTTCTTTGGAATATGGAAAGAATTGTTTTGCCTTATCTGGCTGATAAACAAAAATATATTATTTAGAAATCCACAGTAAAAATCACTTGATAATTTTCTTTTAGCGCATTTTCATAAAAAGCCAAAATACCCTCACTCCAGCCCAAAGCAAAGTCTAATTCATCATTATCATCTTTATACTGAAAATTTTCATCCTCAATATTCCAAAAATTCTTTTTTATTAATTCCTGTAAATTATTCTGATGAAGATACGCAACAATTTCCTCTATATCACTTCTGGTTTTTAGAGTAATTACATCATCATCTTCATCTACTAAAAATTTCCCGCCAAATATAATATTTGTTGGAATCTTATTTTCATCATTCCATTTTCCGCCGCCTAGACAATATTGGATAGCTTCCCATGCTTTGTTCAATTCGCAGCCACGAGGAGTATCAAATAACTTTTCTTCAATTTCGTTTAACATATAAGTATACCGTTCCCTCATAGGCATAGAACGGAGTTTTTCTACTTCGCTGTCTTCCAGCGCATAAAGCATAGCTAATCTTGACATATAGTTTCCTCCTGTTAATAATGCAGCCATAATAGCTTTCTTTTGTTTTGTAAGAGATTATTTCAACCGAATGTAGCAAGTCGATTTTCTGGCTCCCTCGCGTTTCAGTTCGCTGGCATTCACCATTTTTTCAAAGAACTTTCAATAGAACTGATACTCAAAAAAGGACACATATCCCAGAAAATCAGAATCCCATTTTTGTTTCTTGATAGCTGAGTAATTGAATGTTTTCATTTCCTTAGTTACCGTTCTTTCTCTTAAATAATAGCAGATATTAAAGGGAAAATCAATAAAGTAAGTGAATAAAGATAATGACAATCTCAATACTTTGTATTCTAATTATTTAGAAAAATTATACAAGGAGGCTGTTTCATAATTGACAACAGGAACAGATATTGATGTTATTTTGTCTGCGGTAACTTGTAAAGTAGTGTAAATATAATTTAATCCGTTTTCTGCTGAATAGAATGAAAATCAGAAATAATATCTTCCAATGTAATATTTTTTAAACTGTCACATAAATCGTTCTGGATTTTCTGATAAGAGCAATCCAGTACATTATGAATATTTTTGCCTACCGGACATAATGGTGAAGGCAACGAGTGAACACCAATCAATTTAGAAATAAAATCCGGCTCTATTGCTTTGCATATGCGGTATATAGTTATTTCATTTAACGGACAGTTCAGTGTTGCGCCACCTGTTCCAAATTTAACGGATATTACGCCATCTTTTTTCAATGAACTTATAATATTCCGAATTGTAACAGGATTACTTCCAGTGGATAATGATAAAAGATTACTAGTTACTTTTTGATTTTCTCCATATTCATAAATAAAAATAAGGCAATGAATAGCAACGGAACATTTTGTACTGATTTGCATAGTGATTCCCCTTTCCATAAATACATTGTAACATAAATATATTGAGCTGTAAATCTTGACATTACATTTCATACTTGCTATAATGGTGTAAATTTAAAAATTACAGGAGAATTAAATATGAAGGTTTTACAGATGATTTTTAGCCCGACTGGAGGAACTGAGCAGATTGCGGATATCATAACAGAAAAGTGGAGAATGCCTGTCAATAAAATTGATTTATCTAATGCGGAAATTGATTATTCTGCATTTAATCTGGAAAAAGACGATATTGCAGTTATTGCAGTACCTTCTTTTGGTGGACGTGTACCTGCTTTAGCCACAGAAAGAATTTCAAAAATTCATGGCAACCAGATGCGTTGCATTATTGTCTGTGTATATGGCAATCGCGCATATGAGGACACTTTGATTGAATTGAATGATATTGCGGAAAAAAGCGGCTTCAAAGTAATTGCTGCCATTGCAGCTATTGCAAAACATTCTATTATGAATCAATATGCGTCAGGCAGACCTGATTTTAAAGATAAAGAAGAATTATATAGCTTTGCCGAAAAAATTTTAGAAAAAATCAATCGTGATGTTACAGATATTTCTATATCACAAATTCCGGGAAGCCGCCCGTATAAAAGAGCTGGCAAAGCCGGATTAGTACCAAAAGCGGATAATAAATGTACGAATTGCGGTCTTTGTGCTCAAAAATGTCCGGCACAGGCGATAAAGAAAGAAAATGGAAAGGTTACAGACAGTAAAAAATGTATTTCCTGTATGCGGTGTGTTGCACAATGCCCACAATCAGCCCGTAAAGTAAATGGCGCTATGGTTTCGATTGCGGCATTAGCAATAAAAAAGGCATGTTCAATGCGAAAAGAAAATGAATTATATATTTAGAAATTATCATATAGTTGTATTGTGAAAATTTTATAGGCTTGGTATTTTATATTGTTAAAATTCTATATTGTCAATATTTTAAAGTCTGATAAGCTGTTCATATCGGCTATGCTGCTAAACCTGTAAAGGTGGGAGCATAGCCTTTTATTGAGCAATCAACGCAAGCGTTGGTTGAATAATTTAGACAATCAACATAAGTCCAAATTGTAATGGTTAATCAAAAATATAATTATCCACATAAGCAGAAATAAACCGCGGTGAAACATTTTCCAGCTGGATGTCTTTTTGTTGTACCATTTTTTTAACCTGATTTCTTGACAATCCCAAAACCTCAGCAATTTGTTTTTCAGGACGAATTTTTAATTCAAAAGAATTGTGTATTTTAAGTATGATTTTCTCTTTTAAATCATCACTTTTTTCTTCTGTTTCACACAATTTCACATATTCATAATTTATTCTTTCAAAATCAATATCCGCTTTATTTTTTCTGAATAATTGAATATTTTTACCATATATCTTTGCAAGCTGTTCATCATTATTTAAAAAACATATATATTCTTCCTTTGCTATGGAGGAAATTCTTTCCCTTTCATAAATCGCAAGATTAAGGGTATGTTTGCATTTCTCACATTGATAAATCAGCCAGATATCCAGTCTGTTGCCATTCGCATTGACGCGGAATTTTTTTGTGTTTTTAAAATGTGTTTTTCTGCCACATCTCGCGCAGCTTCGAATCACAGAAAAAGATTCATTTACCGCAATTTCATACTCTATTTTTTTTAAATAGCTCATTTGCATCTCCTTTTATTTCTGGTTTGATGCGCAGGCTATTACATGAACTTGTTTATTTTATTTGCAATAGCCACGCTATGCAAAGTAAACTGGTGTAGTCATAAAAATATTTCTCCTTTTTTGAATGATTTGATTTATAGTTTAACAAATATCAGAACAAATAAATACCTTAAGTTTTTTTATAAAAAAATATGAGTCATTCAAGTTGGTATATATTTTCTAGTTTTTCAAATCTCAGTTCATATTTAGAAAACTTAAGCGGTGTTGATTTCAAAATGTGCCTTGTCGTAATTTGCACAGTATGATATAGTTAGTAAAGCAAGACAAAAACAGGGAGAGTTTTATGTATGGAGCTGTATTTGGAGATGTTATTGGTTCGATATACGAACTGCACAATATAAAAACAGAAAAATTTCCGTTATTTTCATCAGAAAGTCATTTCACAGATGATACTGTATTATCCGTAGCGGTTGCTGAAAAAATATTAAACGAAAAATACTCTGTATTAAATTCGCGCAAAAGCTATGCCATGTGGCTAAAACAATATTACTGGAGATATCCAAATGCCGGTTTTGGACAGATGTTTTCAAAATGGGCATTATCAAAAAATTTGTACAAACAGCGCAGCTTTGGAAATGGAGCTGCCATGCGTGTATCTGCGATTGGATTTTCAAGTGCTTCCATGCAGGAGTTAATAAAAGAAGTGAAAGATTGCTGCTATTATACACATTATCACAGAGAAGCAATTAGAGGCGCACAGGCAGTTGCCGCTGCTATATTTCTGGCAAAAAGAAATTATGATAAACAAGAAATCAGAGAGTATTTGACAAAACATTTTTCATGGAAGTTTGATTTTACATTAAATGAAATCAGAGATACTTATGTGTTTGACAGCAGAACCTCTTATTCCGTACCGCCGGCTTTGGAGGCATTTTTTGAGTCTGTTTCTTATGAGGACGCTATACGAAAGGCTGTTTCCATTGGTGGAGACAGTGATACCATAGCATGTATAACAGGAGGCATTGCACAGGCATATTATAAAAGAATACCAGAGGAGCTTTATTATAATGGTCTTCGATTTTTGGACAGCGGTTTAATAAGAGTTTTGAGAGAATTTGAGGAAATATATAAAATTGAGAGATAACAAAATTCTGAATTTTATTGACAAAAGTGTGTGGTAAGAGGTATACTTAACTAAGTTAGCGGCTGCTGATACATAGACGGCCGCATTTATTAAAATCATTAGTTAGTCTATACTAACTAATATTAGAAATATGATATTCCGTATTTTTTATTGACAGTAGTTGGAACAGACGAATTTATATAATAGATGAAAGGAATAAAATTATGTCAGAACAAGAAAGAAAATTTTTGGAGATTGTGAATTTAAGGAAAGGTTTTGGCAGCGGAGAGACCCGTCAGGAGGTCCTTCGGGGAATGAACTTTTCAGCAGCGAAAGGGGAAATCTGTGTACTCCTTGGACCTTCCGGCTCCGGTAAGTCCACATTGCTCAATATTATCGGCGGTATAGACAGCGCCGATTCGGGATACATATCCATAAATGGCGATAAATTGGAGGATATGGGAGAAAAGAAACTGACGCAGTACCGTAGAAAGCATTTGGGATATGTCTTTCAGATGTACAATCTGATTGCAAATTTAAATGTGAAGGAAAATATCGAGGTTGGCGCATATTTATCAAATAATCCGCTTGATATTGATGAACTTTTGAATATTCTTGGACTTTATGAGCACAGATATAAGCTGCCGAACCAGCTTTCCGGCGGACAGCAGCAGCGGACGTCCATTGGATGTGCGATTATCAAAAATCCTGATATTTTACTCTGTGATGAGCCTACGGGCGCATTGGATTACAGCACATCAAAGGAAATATTGAAGCTTATTGAGGATGTAAATAAAAAATACGGAAATACCGTTATTATGGTAACACACAATGAGTCGATTAAAAACATGGCCGACCATGTCATTAAGCTTCGCGATGGCTGTGTCCGTCATAACGATGTCAACACAAATAAAATCTCCGCAGCAGATTTAGAATGGTAAGGAGCCTGATAAGAGTAAAAAATTGAAGAAAGTTTTTACAATTTATTTGTGTTTTGGAAAGGAATGGAGAAAAAGATGAAAAGCAGAAAAATAAAAAATCCGCTTATAAAACGCATTCCGCGGGAATTACTGGGCGATTGGAAAAAGTATATCGTGGTAAGCCTGTTCTTAATTCTCACAATCGGATTTGTATCTGGAATGTATGTTGCAAATGGAAGTATGATGAAGGCGGCAGATGAGGGTAAAAGCAAATACAAGATGGAGGACGGTCATTTTGAACTGAATCACAAAGCAGATGATGAATTGTTGTCTGCAATCTGTACAGGGGAAAAGGCAGATATAAAACAATATTATATTGACAGAGCATACACCGAGGCATATGAAAAGGCGTATGATGAGACATGGGAGGAGATTCAAAACGAAATTGATAAAAATTATGCCGATGCAGAAGAAAAGTATGAGTTAAATGACCCTGATTTTAAAGCCACTCCTGTAACAATATATGAAAATTTTTACAGAAATGAGGACGAGGACAACAATAATGATGGTATAGCCGATGGTACAATTCGGATATATGCAAGGACAGATAATGTCAATTTGGCATGCCTTATGGACGGCAGTTTTCCGGAATCAGATGATGAAATTGCAATTGACCGTATGCATGCCGATAACATGGAAATTAAGGTTGGAGATATGATTACTGTCAGCGGTCTGCAATATAAGGTTTCAGGATTGCTTGCCTATGTAAATTATTCCACTCTGCATGAAAAAAGCACAGACCTTATGTTTGACGCGTTAAAATTTGATGTTGCAATGGTGACAGCCGGCGGTTTTGACCGCTTAAACAGCACTATTCATTATGCATATGCGTGGCAGTATCGAAACGAACCGTCAAATGAAAAGGAGGAAAAAAGTCTTTCCGACGATTTTATGAAAGCATTGCTTACACAGGCAGTGGCAGGCGGGTATGAACTTCAGGATTATATGCCTGCCTATGCAAATCCGGCGATTCATTTTGCGACGGATGATATGGGCTCTGACAAGGCAATGGGAGGCGTTCTGCTTGATATTTTAATTGTGATTATAGCGTTTATTTTTGCCGTAACTATCAGCAACACCATTATAAAGGAGGCTTCTGCCATCGGAACTTTGCGTGCTTTGGGGTACAGTAAGGAAGAGCTTATCAGGCATTATCTTTCCATGCCTGTAATCGTAACGCTTATTTCTGCTGTGATTGGAAATATTCTGGGATATTCTGTGTTTAAAAATGTTGTGGTATCCATGTACTATAACAGTTATAGTCTGCCTGGCTATGAAACTATATGGAACCCGGAAGCATTTTTAAAGACAACTTTGGTTCCGGCAGCGCTGATGTTTGTTGTAAATCTTGGTATTATCATAAAGATGATGCAGCATACGCCTTTGCAATTTTTACGTCATGATTTAAAGAAAGAACGGCGAAAAAAAGCAATGAAGCTTCCAAAATGGAGCTTTTTAGGCAGATTTCGTCTGCGTATTATTCTGCAGAATATACCAAATTATGTCATTCTTTTTTGCGGGATTTTCTTTATTTCCGTAATGCTTTCAATGGCAGTGGGGATGCCCGACACCCTTAAATTTTATAAGGAAAATGCCGAGAATATGATGTTTTCAAAATATCAGTATGTATTGAATTCCTCTGAAAATGATGAGGGAAATATGATTTGTACAGAAAATAAAGATGCTGAGAAATTCGGTATGTATTCTCTGCAGAAAAAAGGAAATACGATTGATGAGGAGGTTTCAATATACGGTATTGAAGATAAGAGCCGCTATGTAAAGATTGACGGTCTAAATAATCTTGCCGAAAATGAAGTATATATTTCCTCTTCCTTTGCAGATAAATATAATCTTTCGGTTGGCAGCAGCGTTATTCTTGATGAAAAATACGAGAACAAACGTTATTCTTTTAAGGTGGCAGGGATTTATGATAAATGCCAAAGTATTGCGGCGTTTATGCCAATACAGAAATTTCGCTCTTTGTTTGATTTAGAAGAAGAGAACTTCGGCGGCTATTTGTCCGACTCAGAAATTACAGATATTCCAGAAGAAAAGATTGCAACTGTTATTACAGAACGTGATATTACGAAAATGTGTGACCAGCTTGACCATTCTATGGGGTCTTATATGGAGTATTTTCAAATTTTGTGTATTCTTCTGTCGGCGGTACTTATTTATCTGCTTACGAAAATTATTATTGAGAAGAACGAAAACGCAATATCCATGACCAAGATTTTAGGATATGAGAATAAAGAAATAGCCAGTTTGTATCTGCTGTCCACCACGATAATGCTGGTAATGGCGGACGTTTTAAGCACAGGCTTGGGCTCTCTTGTTATGGCGCAGGCATGGAAAGCGATTATGGCGAGTTACAGTGGATGGTTTCCTTTTATGATTGCTCCGCTTGGATATGCAAAAATATTTGTGTTTATTCTGATTGGATATTTGCTGGTGATGTTTTTTGATTACAGAAGAATTAAGAGAATTCCAATGGATTCGGCGCTTAAAAATATGGAGTGAATTTTGAAAAAATGCAGTCAACATGAAAGTTGGCTGCATTTTTGGAATATGAGCAACCAGATTTGAATGACTGTTTCCGGTTTTGCTTGGCAAAGCAAAGAAGATAGGATTTCGTAGTATTAAGAATATAGTTTGTTCAGTGGCATCCTTCTATAAATAAATTAGCGCATAATATAGCCATGGCAAATAAAATATTTGGTATAATGTGGCTTGTAGAAAATTATGGAATATGATATAGTAAAACAAAATAAAAGGAGGCAGAAAATGATTTTATTTCACGGGAGTAATACAGAAAATATAAAGATTTTAGAACCAAGGCAGGCAGACCATGACAGACCGTATATCTATCTGACAACATTGGAAATCGTAGCGGGATTTTATCTGATTAACGCAGTCGAAAGACCATATTACTGGTTTCCATACGGATTTGGCAGAAATGGAATAGAATATCATGAATTATTTCCAAACGCTCTGAAGGAGGCGGCGCAGGGGCGCAAAGGTTATATTTACACTGTAAACGCAGAGGAAAAAGATGTGCTGCCATTTAAAAATATTCCATGTGCCAGACTGGGAACAGCGCCTATGCGAACAGAGAGCTGCAGAGAAATCAGTGATTGTTATGAATGGCTGTTGGAACAGGAAGCAGCGGGAGTATTTCATATCTGCCGTTATCAGGATAAATCATCGCAGGAAATGGAAAGATGGTATCAGCAGATATATGACTATATTAAGGAAAAGAAAATGCTTGATACGCCGGAATGTTCCTATGCAGAGTTTGTACGGAAAAAGTTTCCAAAAATTTGGGAAAGGCTTGAAAACAGTGAAAAACAGCAATAAAAAGAAAATTTGTGCTGTCTTTACATATCGAAAGTGTAAGAGTTCTAATTCGCTTTTGTATTCTTGATAAAGAATTGCTGATATATGAGAGTATGAAAAGCGCTTAGTTCCAATTCATATTTATGTTTTTGGTAAAGGTATTATATTACTTTGGTTATTATGATATGGAGTATGATTTTTAACCACCGAAATAATATATTGTAGATTGGAGAAGTAAAATGACATTAAAAGCAAAAATTAAACGTGCATTTGGATATGGTGATAACCCTCAAAAAAAGATTATGGATTTTTTGCTGAAAAAAGAACTTGCCGGCTGCAAAGATGACAGTACCAGATGGTTCAGATTGTTTGAAAAGTGTGAATATTGGAGAAAAAAATATCTATTGTGGGAAGAAAGAACCTATATAAATGGTATCAGTGGATGGAATTTGAGCATAGCTGCATATAGACTGCGCCTGCCTGAAAAGAGATGCAAAGATTGGACAAAATATCTATATCATATGACATTACTGGCTGTCATTAGCTGGAAAGATACAGAGTCTCGGAATAGGGCAGTAGAATGTGGAAATGAGTATAACAGTTTTTCAATAGGTCTGTGGGCCCATGACTATTTTGAAGAATCAGGCTATGCAAGTTTAACACGAGAGCAGTGGCTTGAAGAAATAACAGGTTTCCTGAAGAAATCGTGGACAAGATATCAGGGGTATCACGGCAACAGTCCCGAATACATAGAGACTATGAAGGTAAATTATCCTAAATATAAAGCTGTTTTGGAATATCTTGAACAGAATACCCCTAATCGCAAGGTAGTGCGAATGAACAAGCATGGTGGAGATGAAACGGTCTGGTATTTTATGAAAGCACAGGATTGCTTTTATATAGTGAGCATATCAGATGCTATGTAATTTTGGTGAGAATATATTTGGAGCTGTTTGGCGAAGTTCTCGAAATATAATTAGGATAAATAAAAAACAAGTAGGAGATAAAATGATTTTTGTTACAGGAGACTGCCACAGTGATTTTCGGAAGTTTTCTTCTAAAAATTTTCCGGAACAGAAGAAACTGACAAAAAATGATTATATAATTATCTGTGGAGATTTTGGAGGAATCTGGTATTCAGAGGATTCAGAGTATCATAAGGAAGAGGAATACTGGCTAAACTGGCTGGAGAAAAAGAGCTATACTACACTTTTTGTAGACGGCAATCATGAAAATTTTGGGCGTTTGTATCATTTTCCGGTAGAGGAATGGAATGGAGGGAGAGTACATAAACTGAGACCTTCTGTGCTGCATCTTATGCGGGGAGAAATATTTACATTAAATCAGAAAAAATTTTTTACCTTTGGAGGTGCGTCCTCTCATGATATTGAAGACGGAATTATTACCATGGATAAAGAAGGGAAATGGAGACAGAAGGAAAAACACTATAAGCGGATAGGGAAGAATCGTTATCGTATTAAGAATTTAACATGGTGGGAAACAGAACTGCCGACGCAGGAAGAGTTAGAGCATGGTTTGAAAAATCTGGAAAGAAACTGCTATCAGGTGGATTATATTATTTCACATTGCTGTCCGAGAAGGATAGAATCAGATTTTTTAAATAAAGGATATTCAAGGGATATTTTGACTGTATATTTTGATGAAATTGCAGAAAAGGCAGGATTTCAGAAATGGTTTTTCGGGCATTATCATGAGGACAGGCAGATATTGGAAAAGTATATTTTATTGTATAAACAAATAATGAAAATAAATTGAACCTTTTACCAGCAGGGTATCAGATGTTTTTGTAAAAAAGCTCAATAAATTATACATGAGCCTTTACAAGAACCGCTAAGGCAACAGGTGAATTTGGTAAAAGGATAATAAAAGGAAAGGATTAAAGGAAATTATATGAGTTATGATTTAATGGTCTTTGAAAAAACAAAGGCGCCAAAGACAAGAAAAGAATTTATGAAATGGTATGACAAACAGACAATGTGGGAGGAAGAGCATAATTATCAAAGTGTGAATGTGACGTCTCCTGCCTTAAAGGAATTTTTTATGGAAATGATAAAAACATTTCCGCCGATGAACGGGGAATTTGCGCCAGATAACAACGCATTTTTGGAAAATGAAAATCTGGAAAGCTATCTGACGGATTATTCGATTGGATATGATGTGATTTACGCAGGATTTGCATGGTCAGTGGCAGAGGAAGCTTATGAAACAATGAGAGAGCTGGCGGGAAAGCATAAAGTTGGTTTCTTTGATGTCAGCGGCAGTAGCGGGGATATTATATTGCCCGATGGAACAAAAATAGAATAGAAATAGATAAAGAAGGGATTGTAGAAAATGAGTAAACAGACAATTATTGTAAAATTAGATGCACAGAAAATGGAAAATCCAGATTTGGATATTCGCTATAAACTGCCGGACAGAATTGAAGAAGTGACAAAGGGAAGAATCTCAGACAATGGATATGATTACCTGAGCGATACTGTTCTTGGAATATGGCTGGAGACAGACAATGCCGAAGAAGATGTGAAAGAAGTAATTGAACTGATAAAAAAAGAGAAATTTTTAAAGAATGATTTGTCGCAGACAGCGGAAATTCTTATTTCTGAGAAGGAAACTGCGGAAGCGGAGGAATGTAGGAAAGTTTATCCTAAAGCATAATTTATAACACAATAAAAAAATTATATAATGATATATGGAAAAGAAAGGTCATTTATGGAAACAATAAATTCGCACAAAGCTGTGCAGGAGCAGTATAAAACAGCAGATAATTTGAATACAAGGATTTCTATTCATGCAAAATATTCTACTAATAAATTAGGATTTGGTAATTAGCTGTTTTCTTACTATGATATTTCGCCTGATATCAAGATATTAGAGCTTGGCTGCGGTACAGGCGATATATGGAAAACAAATTTGCATGTATTAGATTCAGGAGTTCAATTACTTTTAACTGATTTTTCAGAAGGTATGATTTCAGAGGTAAAAAGACTTTTGAAGCTTGCAAAAATATATCATACAATATCGTAAATATTGAAAATATTCCTTATGAAAATAATCATATTGACAAAGTGATTGCCAATATGATGTTGTACCATGTACCAGAGTTGCATAAAGGATTATCAGAAGCAAAACGTGTATTGTCGGATGACGGATATTTTTACTGCGCAACCTATGGAGAGAATGGAATCGTTCCGTTTATTGCGGGATTATTAAAAGAGTATGGAGTGAAAGATATAACAAATAAGAATTTTACTTTACAAAATGAGTATGAGATTTTGAAAAACCACTTTTCGGATGTGAAAAGGCTGGATTATGAGGATTCGCTTGCTGTTACGGATATTGATGACATATTAGATTATCTTTATTCATTGACTAATATTACATCTATTGAAAAGCTGAAAAGAAAAGATTTAAAAGAGACTTTGGAGAGAAAGATGGTAAATGGTATTTTGAATATACCAAAGGAATATGGAATGTTTATTTGTAGAAAATAAGTTTATAGAATCACAGTTGGATTACAGATGTTATTTTAGCAACAAATTAAATAAAATGTTTACGAAACAATTTTAATTGAAGAAAAGTTTTTTCACAAGGAGGTAAAATGTCCGCATCACAACAATTTTCATCTGAACAAACCTATTATTTATCTTATTTTTCCGTATCTGCCCTTCCTGAATTTTCTTCTGATAAATTATTCGGCATTGGCACGTTATATAATATTTTTGGTCTTGAAAATAATGAACATTATCAGTGGGAAGCCGCAAAGAAACTGACGGATATGTTTGGTTCCATTACAATTAAACAGGTTATCTGGCTGTCAGAAAATGTTGACTGGAATGACCCGTACGGCTTTGGCATACGGCTGGGTATTGACTGGAAGAATGCAGATATTTCAAGAAAACATTTTAAGCATCTAAGTATGGAGGAATATATCACAGTTTTAAAGCTTGGTACTTTTCATTACAACGGCTATTTCCGCGAAAAATGCATGGAAGCCGCCGCAGAATATGACAGCTCTCTGCCGTTTTTAATGCTTCGGCTCAACGACTGGGTAGAGGTTATTCGGGAGAAAGCGTTTCTTCTGGTACAGAACAGATTAAAACAATGTCCCCCAGAGGAAATTATTTTATCCCTGCCCTGCTTTGGAAAAGTTCAAAATTCACAGCGTAGAAAGTCCGAATACATAACTTATCTGGAAAAAGAAATCGAATATTTTCTTGAAAAAACCATCCGTCAGATAAACATTGATAAAATCAATCAATATGAAATTTTTGTGCGAAACTCTATTTACCGTTATATAAGCAGAATCGCAGTTCTGGAAATAGAGAAAATGGAGCAGTTAGTTGACAGTTCAAAGGACAGCTATGGAAAGCGCGTGTTGATACAGGGGATTTTAAAAAATTATGAATGCAGCGACAATAAATTAAAGGAATATCTGCATAACAAAAGTGTGATTATCAGAAGAAGCGCACTGGAAAAGCTTTACGGAAGGCTTGGTGATGCATGGCAGGGAATAGAGGAACTTCTGCTTGACAAATCAAAAAAAATCAGAGAAGATGTAAGCTATATCATAGAAAAACATACAGATTTTCCTATTCTGAATTTTTATGTCCAAAAGCTGGAGGCAGGGCCGGCGGTTATTCCGATTCTTGGAGTGGGAGAGCATGGAACTATAAAAGAGAGCAAGCTTCTTCTTCCTTTTTTGGAATCCACAGACGCAAGGATTACAAAAGCGGCTTTAATATCCTGCGGATATCTTATCGGCGCAAAGAATGAAGGACTGTATTGGAAATACTTATCTGACAGGCGGCCGGGAGTTGCGAAACAGGCGTATCTGATAGTTGACAAGCTGGACATTCATTACGGCGCTGCCATGCTATATGAGGCATATCAAAAAAATAGAGAGTTTGACGAAAGAAAATACCTGTTAAATCTTTTGTTAAAGGAACCTTCATGGTCAAGACTTCCTTTTCTGCTTTTGCTTTTTGACAGTGAGACAGAAAATCCGGTTATGGAATATAAAATTTTTGAAAAAATATCGAATCGCAATATGTACGCAAAGGTCAGCAGGCAGCAAGCGGAAGAAATCCGTCACGCCTTTGAAGTTATGAGGGACAGAATACCAAAAGAACTGAAAAAGAAAATTGAATGGGATTTAAAGTATGTAATTTGTGAGAAATAATAAAAGAAAAACAGGAAAGGAGACTGGATAGAAATGGAATTTGATTATCTGTCAGATGAACATGCAGAATATATTCGGGATTTGGTAAAAAAAGCGGCAATAGCGGATAAAAATTGTGAGGTTTTTGGCGCTTCCAAGCATAAATACCAGTTAAATCAGGTTTTATCTGAAAAAGAAGTCCGCCAGTTTGAAAAAGAGTATCATGTAAAGCTGCCAGAGGAATACGTATTTTTTCTGACAAAGGTCGGAAACGGCGGCGCTGGTCCTTATTATGGAATATATTCTCTGAATATACCAAAGCTTCGTACCGGTCAGGTGATTTGCCGTGAAGGCGTGCCTGCCTTTTTTGATAAAAATTTGACAAAAGAAGCATGGGATGAGATGATGGAGAAAATGGAGGATGATGAAAAATATGATGCTCTGGAAGCCGATATGCTTGAGGGCGTGCTGGTGATTGGAACGCAGGGCTGCACCTACGATATGCTATTGATGTGCAAGGGAAGCGAGCAAGGGAAACTGGTTTATATTGACTGGAATCTGGAACCTGAACTTTATCCATATTTGACCGGCATGACATTTCTGGACTGGTATGAATCTTATTTCAAAGAAATTATTGCCGGTCACAAGATACACTGGTATGGCTATTACAGCTTGAAATCAGAGGAGGAGCTTCGAAGCTCTTATAGCGAAGATTTGAGTTTGGAAGAAAAGGCAGAAATTCTGAAGGGGTTTTGTAAGTTTCGTAAGGTACAAGAGCAAACGCTGGATTTTCTTGAACAGATAAAGGATGACAGATTAGATGCAATAAGAACAGGGCTGCTTTTGAGGTTTGATTTTGAAAGAGGTCAGGCTGTCTTTGAGCTTTTGTTATCTGGAAAAAATACGTGGGCAGCCACAGAGTGCGCCCGCAGCATACCAGATTCACAGACAGATAAATATTATAAGAGAATGATAGAGCTTTTGTATGAAAAGAATGAATGCAGCAAATCCTCAATTGTTTTTTATCTTAATAGATGTACCTGCCTCAAAGCAAGTGATGTGATAAATTTTATCGTAGATGAAAGTCAGGAAGAACCGGTCAGAAAAAACGCGCTGTGGGTTATAAGTCGCTGCCAGGACAAATTGGATTTTTTGGAAGAACTGATGCAGCTTATGAGAGGAGAATCATACAAATTGGCTCTTGAAGCGTTGCAGATAGTGATGGGAAAAAAGATAAAATCACAAAAGCTTCTTGATACTTATACATGGATGGCTGAAAAATATCAAAACGACAGTATTATGATGTCCAATCTGAAAGTCGGAATGGATACGATGAAAACTGTTTTGTAAGAAAATAGTTTTGTAGTTGATTTTTTGTTTGATGATGATTGTTCAAAATAATATAAAAAAAGTTTAAGAGGAATTTAACTGAAATGGGTGTGCGTATATAGCAAATAATGAGATTGGGCAATTCGATAAATTTGAAATCAAGCAAGAAGATATGCCAAATGTGTATCTGATAAAAGATGGCATATTATTTCTTCTCTATGGTAGAAAAAATTTTGAAAAAATGAAAGGATGATGTGAAATAAATACAAAATTTGATTATCTTTCAGAGGAACATGCAGAATATATTCGGGATTTAGTGAAACAAGCAGGAATGGCAGACACTCATCGTAATATTCTTGGAGCATTTCAACATCAATATCAGTTAAATCCGGTTGTATCATTGAAGGAAGTACAGCAGTTTGAAGAGGAGTATCATGTGGAACTGCCAGAGGAATATATATTTTTTCTGACAAAAGTTGGAAATGGCGGCGCTGGTCCTGATTATGGAATGTATTCTTTGGATGAAATGAAATTACATAATAATAAAAATATTTGCAGGGAAGGTGTTCCTGCTTTTATTGATAAAAATTTAACAAAAGATGCATGGGATATTATGTCAGTAGAAGTGGATACGGATGAAAATTTGATGAATGATATGAGGGAAGGACTGCTGATTATTGGAACACAGAGAGAGGTCAGCGATAATGTTTTAATGTGCAAGGGAAGCGAGCAGGGAAAAATTGTGTATTTTAATTGGGCTTTCGAGTTTGAAGTGTTTCCATATTTTACTGGAATGGGATTTTTGGAGTGGTATGAAACATATTTTAGAGAAATTATTGCCGACCATGATGTAGGGGCTTATGGTTATTATAGTCTGAAATCAGAAGAGGAGCTTAGAAATTCCTACAAACCAAATTTAGGCCTGAAAGAAAAGAAAGAGCTTATGAAAGGCTTTTATAAATTTAAAAGAGTGGAAGAAGAAACTCTGAACTTTTTTGAACAAATAAAAGATAAAAGACTAGACGATATAAGAACAAAGTTACTTTTCGATTTTGATTTTGACAGAGGCTTGGTTTTATTTGAGAAGCTGCTGGCTGGAAAAAATACATCGGCGGCATTGGAATGTGCGTGTTTGGTACCAAAAGAGCAAAAAGATAAATATTATGAAAGAATGGTAAAGCTGCTGTATAGGGAAAAACAATGTGATAAATATAAAATTATTTATTATCTTATGAGTTGCAGTTTGCTGAGAGCACGTGATATTATAAATTTTGCAATGGACGAGAGACAGGATGAGGAGGATCGGTATATAGCTTTGTGGGCTGTAAAGGATTCGGATGACAAATTTGATTTTTTGGAAGAGCTGATACAGATTATGAGAGGAAACTCTTATAAAGTAGCTCTTGGAGCACTGGATATCGTTATGCTGGTAGGTATAAAATCACAGAAACTTCTGGATACCTATATATGGATGCAGGAAAAATACAAAGAAGATAGAATTATGAGGTCAGCTTTGAAAACGGCGATAAAGATAATAAAAACAGTTTTGTAATTGGTAAAATAGTTTGTTATACAGGAATTATTATAAAACAGTTATTATGGAGAAATATTATGAAGAAAAAAGGAATA
>ERZ778516.1396-NODE-1396-length-18267-cov-6.094718_pt1 | contig 18267 bp, 14 predicted proteins | sample MGYA00510342_ERZ778516 | MGnify/ENA primary metagenome ERZ778516 (study PRJEB29527, sample SAMN07138961) | mouse gut metagenome | material: feces | host: mouse | place: China:Nanjing | collected 2016-01-25 ... | reverse complement strand
CGCCTACAGGACGGATCATGAACTCCTGGAAGCAGATGGGAGCGTCAGAGTGAGCGCCACCATTGATGATGTTCATCATCGGAACTGGAAGGACATAAGTGTCGCAACCGCCGATGTAGCGATAGAGAGGCATATCGAGATAGTTGGCGGCAGCCTTTGCAACAGCAAGAGAAACACCGAGGATGGCGTTTGCGCCGAGGTTTGATTTTGTGGGAGTGCCGTCAAGGTCAAGCATGATCTGGTCTACGCCGATCTGGTCAAGTGCGCTGTGACCGATCAGGGCTTCTGCGATCGGACCGTTAACGTTGGCAACAGCTTTCTGAACGCCCTTGCCCATGTAGCGGCTCTTGTCACCGTCACGAAGCTCAAGAGCCTCGTTCTCACCTGTAGAAGCTCCAGAGGGAACTGCTGCGCGACCCATAACGCCGCTTTCGAGAATCACGTCTACCTCAACTGTAGGGTTACCGCGAGAATCAAGGATCTCGCGACCGATTACTTTTTCAATTTTCATATTTCTATTAATTATAGATATGTTTGGGTTTATAATTTCTTTGTACGCAGGATAACACCCCAGGCGTTGCCCTGAACTCAACTGCAAAGTTAACAATAATTTTGCAAAACATTGATACCATATTAATCAAATTTAAGTAACTTTACATATTGAACTGATTTAAACTTTTTACGAACGTCCGTCAGACGGGAATAAATCAAATGGCAGAACCTTGGAAAAATATTATAACAGACCTCGCCACAGCCGAACTTCCGTTCGAACTGCTTGCCGGGCAGAGACTCCTTCTGGAGGCTCTGGAGTCTTTCGTGTTTTCCCCTGACCCGCGGCTGGCGTTCGTGCTCAACGGATACGCGGGCACGGGAAAGACTTCGGTCGTAGGCGCATTCATCAAGGCTCTCGACAAGCTGCGCCGTCCTGTCGTGCTCCTCGCCCCTACGGGCAGAGCGGCGAAAGTGGCGCAGGCTTTCTCCGGGCATCCCGCCTCCACCATCCACAAAAGGATATATCGCGGCGACTCCACCGACCCGTCCAACACCAGTTTCTTCCTTGCCCCCAACGAGCAGCGCGACACTCTCTTCATCGTCGACGAGGCATCGCTGATAACAGACGCCCCCGGCGGCGGACGCTCGCTGCTCTCCCATCTGATACATCATGTGTATTCCGCGCCGGGATGCCGGCTGATGCTCGTCGGTGACGAGGCGCAGCTTCCGCCTGTGGGGCAGACAAGCTCCACGGCGATGAATCCCGACCGGCTACGCTCGCTCGGTCTCGACCCGATCTGTTTCTCGCTCGAAATTCCGGTCAGACAGGACATTGAAAGCGGAATCATCCGCAACGCCACGTATATCCGCTACCTTCTCACCCATCCTGAAAAGGATGCGCCGCCGGAGCTGTACGTGCGCGGCTATCCGGAAGTCGAGGCTGTCTCGTCGAGAGACCTTGCCGACAGACTTGCGGAATCCTGGAGCAAGGCGGGGGCGGACGAGACACTGATTGTGACACGTTCCAACAAGCGTGCCAACAATTTCAACATGGCGATCCGCAACCAGGTGATGTATGCCGAGGAACCGCTGCAGCGCGGCGACCGCATTATCATATCCAAAAACGATTATTACTGGGGGAAACGCAACGGCTTGAAAAGCTTCATCGCCAACGGCGACACGGCGGAAGTGATCTGGGTGGGTAAAACCGAAAAAGCCTATGGGAGATACTTCACCGAGGTTGAACTGCGTCTTGCCGATGGCGCCATTGCCGGCGCAAAGCTTATGCTGCGCAGCCTTGTCTGCGACGGACCGTCGATTCCGCGCCTTGAGATGGAGAAATTCTACAACCGCGTGCTCGACAGCTACGAGGGTGAACTCTCCCACAAGATAAAGGGTGTCATGGAAGACCCTTACTACAATTCGCTGCAGGCGAAATACGCCTACTGCGTCACGTGCCACAAAGCTCAGGGCGGACAGTGGAAGCATGTCTACATAGACATGGGCTCCATACCTCCGGATGCACTCGGCGCAGACTTCTTCCGCTGGCTCTACACTGCGATAACACGCGCTACGGAAAAGATATTCCTCATCAATCCCACCCTCCCCTTACGCTAATAACCTGTAAACTGTAACCTGTAACCCATACCGACATGAACCATATCATAGACATATTCAATCAGATCAACTCACTCGAAGTCAACATGGTCAACTGCATGTTCCGCCTTGTGCTCAGCATGTTTCTCGGCATGATCGTGGGCGCCGAGCGCAAACGCAAGGGACAGATAGCCGGCATACGCACATTCGCCCTCATCTCTATGGGCGCATGCCTTGCGATGCTTCTCTCCATCTACGTGCCCCAGGCGTATCTCGGACTTAAGAACGGCGACCCTGGACGCATCGCGGCACAGGTCATCACCGGCATCGGATTCTTAGGCGGCGGCGCGATGATACACATGAAAGGAGCCGTGCGCGGTCTCACCACTGCCGCCGGCATCTGGATGACGGCAATCATCGGCATGGCGGTAGGCATCGGAATGTATCTCTGCTCCATCGGCGCGACACTGCTGATTCTTCTCACCCTTGTCACTTTCGAGCAATATGAGAAACGGCGCAAGTTAGGACAGGAGTCGAAAGTAATCAACCTCACGGTCGAGGGGATAGTTGGCGACATAGAGAATTACCGCGAGGTGTTCAGGCAGCACAACGTGCATCTCTCGACGTTCTACATCGAATACGACTACGAACACAACCGCACCCATCTCGACTTCGTGGTGCTCGCCCACGCCTACGCCGACCTCCTGCCGATGCTCAACAGCGTCGGCGAGGCAGGCGCCACGCGCCGCCTCACCCTCTCCAGCCAGATCGACATATAGTGACACACTTGATTTAGAACAGCCTTCCGACCACTTACAACCACAAGACAACCATATTTGCTCTTGTAATCAGAACACCTTTTCATTATAAAAATAATTGTTATATGGTTGAAAGTGTATGGCGAATAAAAAAAATCCTGTCTGCATCACACAGACAGGATTCTCAATGAGCATATGAGTATGAAATGCTCCTATTTCACAGAAATCTTACGCACCTTATTGCCCTGATGAACAATATATACGCCCGGAGCAAGATTATCAACGGCCGCACCTACGTAGATTCCTGAAAGGTTATAAACGCTTACGGGCTGATTCTCGTCAAAGTCTGATATCAGCTCCTCTACGCCGGACTCCGCTGCAAATTCCGCAAAAATCCATCTTTATGCTAACCTAAGTTAAAAGTAAACATACTCTAATAAAATTTCGATAAAAAAGGTGAAATATTTTGAATTGTAATTAAATTGATTTAAATTTGCGAATAAAAGCAAGCGAAAAGGTTATTTATTGTCAACAAATCCGTTTGCGTTTTGACAAGAAGCCCTGATATATACTATCACTTACCTCTTCTTTCGACCTGCGACCGATGATGACACACCATCGGCAGTCGTAACCGGACAAAGCGATCAATATATAGGAGATTATATATAATACCATTTAAATACAAACAATAATAACTTTAAAATCAGTATTTATGAAAAAAATTCTACTTTCTTTAGTTACTGCGGGCGCAGCAACTTTCAGCGCCGGCGCTGAAAAAGTCGTTTTCATCGCGTCAGACGCATTCAAATTCTACGATGGTGATGCCCAGACAATAGTCAATATTCCCAACGGATATTACCTCACCACATCTAATGACCGCGCTCCCGAGAAAGCTATTAAAAAGTCTTTGTCAAGCAGTGTCATTAAGATTGATGCATCAGGTGCCGGAGATTTTGGATTCAAAACTGTTTCAAAAGAAAACAAATGTTACTCTACATCCGGCAGCTGGAGATGGTATACGAATCAGGGCATGACATTCACTCCCGCCAAAGGCATTACCATGAAAGGCATTAAAATCAGAAGCCAGAGGTTTACAGCTAAAACTACTCCGGGCAATTATGTATTCCCTTTCACAAAGAATCCAGAAGACACAAAGATGGATGTTTCGAATGTGGAGAATATAATCCTTTCCGCTGAATTGAATTCGGCTGAGGCAATGGTACTACAGCCAACAGGACAGCTCCGCTGCTTTTACATTGAAGTTGAATACGAAGGAACACTCGCCCAGCCTTCAATGCCTGATTGCTCTGCACGCAAGCCTTTTGTAGCGGCTGATGAAGAGCTTGTTCTCAATTCAGATACAGGCGCGGATATTTACTATACGCTTGACGGCTCAGTTCCCACAACTTCTTCGACAAAATACTCTTCTCCTTTCAAACTGACCGAAGATTGTGTTCTTCGCGCAATAGCTGTCAAAGACGGAGTGGAAAGTTTCCCATTCTATGCAGAGTATTTTCAGATTCCTGCCGGCACTAAAGTCGACGAATTCGATATGAGCAACTGGGAGTCATTGACCAAGAAAGACGGTTCTGAATTCAAGGCGGCGGATTTCCTTAAAAAGGATACAGATACAGAACCCTGCAACATGTGGATAAACATGAACGGTGTGGAACTTGCCGGAGCAAGCGGTTCTCTTCTCTCATTCAAGGATGTCGGAGACAAACAGACTCAGATTTTCAAGTCATGGACTTTCGGCAACGTTGTTGAATACAGACCGAATGATGCCGCCAACACGTTTACTGCTACAGTTCCGGAGGGATGCACATTATCAAACGTTGTTATCGTAGGATCAAACATCGCAGACACCGAGACACCATTGAAGCTGGCAGATGGAGAAAAAGGGACATTCGCATTATCCCCTATAAACAAAGCCAACGCGATATGGAAAGCAGGTGACAACGAACTTTCTGCGATTACATTTGCAGGAGGCACATATATAGATCAGATATATGTCATTTACAAAGAAAACGAAAGCGGCAGCGGAGTCGCCGGCATCGAGGCAGACGAGAACGCACCCGTGGAGTATTACAATCTGCAGGGTGTACGAGTAGCCAGCCCGGAGAAGGGTCTCTACATTGTGAAGCAGGGCAACAAAGTTGAAAAGCGCTTCATTAAATAACTGAGCAATCAGATCCTTGGGAAAGGAGGGAGCCGCCATGCGGTTCCCTCCTTTTCTCGTTCATCCCCATCCCATCTCGCCCTATCACGCCCCATCCAGCCCCATCTCACCCTATCTCACCCCATCACCCCAGAACCACATCGAGCAGCATCATCAGCAGGAAACCGACGGCGAAGCCAACGGTGCCCATATTCGAGTGGCTGCCTTCCTGCGTCTCGGGTATCAGTTCCTCGACCACGACATACATCATCGCTCCGGCGGCAAACGCCAGCAGATAGGGAAGTATCGGCAACACCACGGACGCAAGCAGAATTGTGACTGCGGCGGCAATCGGTTCGACGACGCCGCTCAGCGCCCCGATGACAAACGATTTGCGACGGCTGTTGCCCGCCATGCGCAGCGGCATCGACACTATCGCCCCTTCCGGAAAGTTCTGTATCGCGATACCCAGCGAGAGAGCAAGAGCCGCAGCCATAGGCAAAAAGGCGTTATGCTCCAGCGCGGCGGCAAGCGCCGCTCCTACCGCCATACCTTCCGGAATATTATGCAGCGTCACCGCGAAAACGAGTTTGGCTGTACGCGACAATCCGCTTCTCGGACCTTCGCTCATGCCGCCGTCGATATGCTGATGCGGCACGACCATGTCGAGCGACAGCAGAAACAGTATGCCGACGGCAAAACCGACAATCGAAGGTATCACACTCGCTATCCCCTCCTTGCCGGTCATTTCCATAGAGGGTATAAGCAGAGACCACACAGAGGCGGCGACCATAACACCGGCGGCGAACCCGGTGAGTGTTTTCTGCAGCAACTGCGGCATTTCGCGCCGCATCAGAAACACACACGCCGCTCCCAGTGCCGTTCCGTCGAACGGCAACATCAGACCAATTGCAAGACCATTCATATTATTATAACATTCTGACCGCCTCCCTGAGTTCAGGGAGACGTGCAAGGCGGCACAGAAGAAGGTATGACCCGATGCCGAGCAGAAGACCTCCGCCCAATTGAATCAGTCCAGCCATGTTTGCCGACAGGGAAGACAACCACCCCGAGAGACCTGCGGCATAGAGAGCCACCGCGACAACGAGGCATGACACGCCCGCGATCGCCATTGACGGGAGCAGGTCTCTGACCATAGCCCGCACGCTGAAGCCCGCCGCACGCCGTAGAATCAGCAGCGACACGACATAGGTGACAACCGAAGCCGCAAGCTGCCCCCACACCAGCAGCGGAACACTGCCGAACCAGACAGTCGACAGGATCGCCGCAAGAATCAGCAGATCCTTTGCCACCTCAAGCGCGAACAACCGCCGTCCGTAGCCGAGCGCGAGAAGATAATTGCTGTAAAGCGAAGTCAGCACCACAAATATCCCTCTTACCGTCAGTATCTGGAAAAGAATTATCGCTGCATCCCATTTATGTCCGAAAAGGGAATGGAACAACGGCGCGCCGAGCACAGCGATACCACCCATGACCGGGAAAAGGACAAACGCCGTGAAACGGTTGATTTTCGTCACGTAGCGACGGAAAGTCTCCCCGTCATCCTGCACCTTCGACAGCAGCGGCACGAACGAAGAGGTGAGAATCTGCGATATCGAGGCGCTCCCCATTTTGCTCCATTTGTCAGCCTGCGTATAGAAGCCGAGAGAAGAAAGGTTATAGAAAGCGCCGATTATGAATGAATATATATTCTGACACAAAGTATTAAGCGTTGAAGAGGAGAAGACGCTCAACCCTATCCGCCATATTTTTTTCAGCGAGTCGAGATGAAACCCGGCTGTCGGAAGCCATCCCCCGGTGATCCAGAGCCATGCCGACTTGACAGCAGCGAGAGCCACCGACTGCCACACCAGCGCCCACGGCCCCCACCCCTCCACGGCAAGCCACACACCCAACGCCCCCGACACCGTGAGCCCGATGATGTTGGAAACCGCAATCTGCTTTACATCCATCCGTTTCATCAGACGGTTGGTCTGCACAATGGCAAGACCGTTGAGGATGAAGGTGAGAAACATCACCTTCGAAAGAGGTATGAGCCTACGGTCTCCCTGAAAAATGTCGGCTATAAGGGGGGCGCAGAAGAAAAGGACGGCATATACCGCCACACTAACCGCAAGGTTGAACCAGAACACCGTGGAATAATCCCGCTCATCGGGATCCTTGCGCTGCAGCAGCGCCGCCCCGAAACCGCTGTCCACAAACAGTATGGCAAAAGCCTGAAACACCAGCAACGCGCCCACAAGACCGAAATCCTCCGGAGTGAGGATATTGGCGAGCACAACACCGACCACGGCATAGAGCAGCTGGGATGAAACGCGGTCTACCGCGTTCCATTTCAGCGTACTTGCCGTTTTCTGTTTGAGAATGCTTTCCTCCGCCACTGTTCAGTATTTTTTCGTGTTGTCCGGATGAGACCGGGGAATCACTCAAGAGGAAGAACCTTGCCCCCTCCCACTTTCTTTATTTCCGGATTACCCTTGTACTGGATTTTAGTGGTGCCGATGCCGCGCACGTCAAGCTTCTTCACCGGCCAGCAGGTAATGTCGCCTGTGCCGAGAATCGAGCACTTCACCGCCATCGCCTCCAGCCCTTCAGCCTCGATCAGTCCGGTGCCCACCATCTTGAAAGCCGCCTTGTCCGCCTTTCCGGTAAGTATTATCGTACCCTTGCCCGTAGCGAGATGCGCCTCGGCGTTTCCCGTCTGTATGTCTTCGGCTATGATGCGTCCGTTGCCGATCTGCTTTGCCGTGAACGCCGGCACGGCTATAGTGTTGCAGACCGTCGCGGTAAATTCAGATGAATTCTCGATTTCAGTCAGATAATCCGAATATACATACAGCACAGGCAAGGCGGGGTTGTTGACATCCTCCGTGTTCACCTGAATGCGGAGCTTCCCCTTGCTGTTGGTGAATATAAAGGCATTGGCAAACTCCTCCTCGCCGGTGAAGACAGCCATGCCGGTGGAGTCCGGCACAGAGCGGTAAACCACATTGACGTTGTCCGTAATCTTAATCCTGTCGAAACGACCCACATCCAGACGATATGTCCGTTCCTGAGCCAGAGCTGGCAGCACCGCCGCCAGCATCAACATAAAAGCTACTGTCTTTTTCATAATTTCCAAGTATAAGATGATTTTTCGACTATAACAAATCTGATTATTGAAAACTTCCTGACCATGCATCTGAAAAAAATGTCATCAGGAGTCTTCCCGATTGCCGAAGAATGTTTCGGATATATGGTCGAGAAGATCGAACAGCTCCTTCTCCGTTTCCGCACGCAGCAGCTTAATGCGCGTTTCGCGGAAATTGGGAATACCCTTGAAGAGAGGCGTCGCGGCGAGATGACGGCGGATGTGCAGAATGCCGCGATACTCGTCGATGCGGTCGATGCTCTCGCGTATCTGCCGACGCAATATGTCGAACTTCGCCGTATCGGAAAGAGGCTCGTATTTCCCCTTCTCAAGATACTGGCGGACTTCCCTGAATATCCATGGCGCGCCGATAGCCCCCCTGCCTATCATGATGCCGTCTACACCGAAGCGGTCGAAAGCCTCCGCCGCACCTTCCGGCAACGTTATGTCTCCATTGCCGATTACAGGAATCTCCATGCGGGGGTCATTCTTCAGCTCCCCGATCAGCGACCAGTCCGCCTGTCCGGTATACATCTGCGAGCGTGTGCGTCCGTGCACCGTCAGCGCCTTTATGCCGCAGTCCTGCAGTCTCGGTCCCAGATCAGTGATGATTTTGTTCTCGCAATCCCAGCCGAGGCGCGTCTTCACCGTGACAGGAATATCAACGGCATCCACCACACGCCGGGTTATCTCAAGCATCTTGGGTATGTCACGGAGCATCCCCGCTCCCGCGCCTTTCCCCGCCACCTTCTTCACCGGACACCCGAAATTGATGTCGAGGATGTCGGGGCGAGCCTGTTCCACGATCTTCGCCGCCTCGACCATAGCCTCCGGCTCGCGTCCGTAAATCTGTATTGCCACCGGGCGTTCGGCATCGTTGATGTCGAGCTTGCGCGTCGTTGACTTTATATCGCGGATAAGCGCTTCCGCCGACACGAACTCCGTATAGACCGAAGCCGCCCCCATTTCGCGACATATCAGACGAAACGAAGGATCCGTCACATCCTCCATCGGGGCAAGCGACACCGGCTTGTCTCCAAGATCAACATTGGCTATTTTCATTTGTATGCTTATTCCGTTTTAAGTACTTATTGTCGTTGTCATAATAATATCCGCCGGCTTTCGGCACTTGTCTGTCAGCTGTCCATAGAACAGCGTCATACGAGCGACAAAGTTGAGAGTCCTCCGGCAAGTATCATCTGCGCTGCCTCCTGCATCGCCTCGGGTGTCAGGGAACGTATGCGCTCCGCCGTATAATCTATATCGTGGATCTCACCGTAATACATAAGGCTTTTAGCCAATGACATAGCGCGGCTCTCGCGGTGCTCGCCGCTCATGATCAGCTGCCCGCAGTATTGGTCGCGGACACGAGCGAAAGCCCTCGGCGACAACGGAGACTGTGCAAGACGGTCCAGTTCGCCGGATATTATGGCGCGGCAACGCGCCACAGCATCCTTGTCACAGCCGTAATACACAAGCAGCACACCCGTATCGCTCATCAGGGCGACATTGCTCTCGACGGTATACACCAGTCCGCGGCGGTCGCGCATCTCCATGTTCAGACGCGAGTTCATGCATGGTCCTCCCAGATAGTTGTTGAGCAGGAACAGAGCATGCCTGCGTGAATCGCCGCGTCCGAAAAGGCGGCATCCTGTTATGCAGTTCGCCTGATGGCTTGACCGCACACGCGTCTCGTTGAAGACCTCCACCGCAGGCGCAGCCTCGCGCAGGAGCGGTTCCGAATCAAACGTCATGTCACCGAAATATTTCTCCACAAGACGGATATTGCGTTCCGGATCGCCCGGATCGGCGCAGTATATCACCATATTCCGCGGCGTATAGTTAGCATCGATAAAACCGCGTCCGTCTGCCGATGACAATCCTCTCACACTCTCAGGTGTGCCCAATATGTTGTGGGCAAGACCCGAACCGGCATAAATCAATTCCTCAAACTCGTCATATACCGAGTCCGAAGGACTGTCGCGATATGAATGGATCTCCTCCACGATCACCTCCTTCTCCTTTTCTATCTCATTGGCAGGGAAAGAGGCATTCTTCACAAGATCTGAGATAAGTTCGAAAGACCTTGCGGCATAACCTGCGGGAGCGTTGGTATAAATCATCGTCTCCTCCTTCGTGGTGTAGGCGTTAAGTTCTCCGCCGATGGTCTCCATGCGGCTTGCGATGTGACAACTCCGGCGATGGCGCGTGCCCTTGAATATGGTATGTTCCACAAAATGGGCAAGTCCCTCCCTGTCGGCAGACTCGTCACGACTGCCGGCATTGACCATCGCGCCGATATACGACACGTTGCCCTCTGCCTTGACAGCCACTACCCTCAGTCCGTTGGAAAGAGTGTGAATATGATACTTTTCACTATCCTTGACAATCATACGATATTACAATCATAAATAACCCGTCCGCCACAACACCGCGGACGCATTCAATCTGCAAAGATAACTAAAAAAACGCGGTTTTCCGCACCATGTCGCCATCGTATTAAAGAATTATTTCCGTAATTGGGAATTATTCACTAATTTTGCACCGCCTTACCGTATTTAGACAATGATAACAGGAACAGGTTTAGATAACAGGAACAGGTTTACAATTGAATTGAAATTTGAATTGAATAAAAACTATTTCTTTAGATAATGAAAGCATATGTATTTCCGGGCCAGGGTGCCCAGTTCGTAGGCATGGGCAAGGACCTCTACGACAACAATCCCGAAGCAAAGGAACTTTTTGAAAAAGCAAATGAAATTCTCGGCTTCCGCATCACCGACATGATGTTCGAGGGCACAGAAGATGACCTGAAACAGACTAAGGTGACTCAGCCTGCAATCTTCCTCCACAGCGTATTGCTCGCCAAGAGCCTCGGTGACGAATTCAAGCCAGACATGGTCGCCGGCCATAGTCTTGGTGAGTTCTCGGCACTCGTCGCTGCCGGCGCACTCAGTTTCGAAGAGGGGCTGAAGCTCGTTTCGAAACGCGCCCACGCCATGCAGAAAGCATGCGAACTGCGTCCCTCGACAATGGCAGCCGTCCTCGCGCTTCCCGATGACAAGGTCGAGGCTCTCTGCGCCGAGATTGATGATATCGTGGCTCCAGCCAACTACAACTGTCCCGGACAGGTGGTAATCTCCGGAACAATGGAGGGTATCGACGCGGCTTGCGAGAAAATGCTTGCGGCAGGTGCGAAACGCGCCATGAAACTTAAAGTCGGAGGCGCTTTCCACAGCCCCCTCATGCAGCCCGCCCAGGAGGAACTCGCCGAAGCTATCGCGGAGGCTGAGTTCAGCACTCCCGTATGTCCCGTTTACCAGAACGTTGACGGCAAGCCGCATACTGACCCCGAAGAAATAAAGGCAAACCTCATCAAGCAGCTCACAGCTCCTGTGCGCTGGACATATGACGTAGAGGCAATGATCGCCGATGGCGCCGATGAATTCATCGAGCTGGGTCCCGGCGCAGTGCTTCAGGGTCTTGTAAAGAAAATCAACCGCGGAGTGGCGACTTCCGGCAAACAGTAATCAGAGACAATAATGAATATCGCGATAGTAGGAGCGAGCGGCGCCGTAGGACAGGAGTTCCTGCGCGTGCTTGACGAGCAGAATTTCCCCATCGACAACCTGCGGCTCTTCGGCTCGAAGAGAAGCGCCGGGCAGACCCGCGCCTTCAGAGGGAAAGAATACGTGATCGAGGAACTCACCCGTGATTCCGACTTCACAGGCACCGACATTGCCTTCACCTCTGCCGGTGCCGGCACATCAAAAGAATTTGCCGATGTCATCACGCGCCACGGCACACTGATGATCGACAACAGTTCGGCGTTCCGCATGGATGACGATGTGCCTCTGGTCGTGCCTGAAGTCAACGGCGAGGATGCCCTCAACCGTCCGCGCAACATCATCGGTAATCCCAACTGCACCACCATCCAGATGGTGGTGGCACTGAAGCCGATCGAGAACCTCAGCCATATACGCCGCGTGCGTGTCGCCACGTATCAGGCGGCAAGCGGCGCAGGCGCGGCAGCCATGGACGAGCTGAGACACCAGACAGCGCAGCTGAGCCGCGGCGAGGAACCCACTGTGGAGAAATTCAAGTATCAGCTTGCGTACAACGTGATTCCCCATGTGGATGTTTTCACTGAAAACGACTACACCAAGGAGGAGATGAAAATGTTTAACGAGACCCGGAAGATCATGCATTCCGACATACGCGTATCTGCGACATGCGTCCGCGTGCCTGTTCTACGTGCCCACAGCGAGGCTATCTGGGTCGAGACAGAGACTCCGCTGACCACCGAAGAGGTTCGTCGCGCATTCGGACAGGCACCCGGTCTGGTTGTGATGGAAGAGAATGCAGAGGGAGAGAAATACTATCCCATGCCACTTTTCATCGCCGACAAGGATCCCGTGTATGTGGGACGCCTTCGCAAAGACCTCTGCGATGACTGCGGACTAAGTTTCTGGGTGGTAGGCGACCAGATCAAGAAAGGTGCGGCTCTCAACGCAGTGCAGATAGCCCAGTGGCTTCTCGCCAACGACCCCCGCTTCAAGAACTGACCCCTCCAGACGCATAGATACAATGAAGGCGTGTCGCTCACCGCGACACGCCTTCATTGTATCTATGCTTGATTGTATCAGGCGCGTTTGCTGTCGCGGATGAGATAGATGATGAGGAGCGCGTATGCCACGCAGCCCAGAATCTGAGTCAGCTGCTCGGAACCGGGGGTGGTGTATTCGAAACCGGCAAAACGGGTTATTGCCGCGAAGACCCCGAAGAGGGCGCCGCCGGCGATAAGACCGGAAGAGATGAGTGTGCCACGGTCGCGGCGGGCATCGTTCACCTTCTTGTCTTTCGATGAATTGGATACGAAATATGAAACCGCACCACCGACAAGCATCGGTGTATTGAGCGACAACGGAATGAACATACCGAGGCAGAAAGCCAGTGCCGGCACGCCAAGCCAGTTGAGAATCAACGCCAGAATAGCACCTACCATATAAAGAATCCAAGGAGTCTCGCCACCCATCATGAGCGGTTCGATAACTTTCGCCATGGCGTTTGCCTGAGGTGCTACGAGAGCATTGTCGCCGGTGAAACCGTAAACCTTGTTGAGCACGATGATCACACCGCCAACGGTCGCTGCCGAAACGAGAGTGCCGAGGAATTTCCATGTCTCCTGCTTTTTGGGCGTTGTGCCGAGCCAGTAACCGATCTTGAGGTCGGTGACAAATCCGCCAGCCATGGAAAGCGCGGTACAGACCACACCTCCGATCACCATGGAAGCCACGATGCCCGAGGTGCCGCTGAGTCCGATTGAAACAAATATCGCCGAAGCAACGATAAGAGTCATGAGCGTCATGCCCGACACAGGATTGGAGCCTACGATAGCAATAGCGTTTGCCGCCACTGTGGTGAAGAGGAACGCGATGACCGTAACCACAAGCCACGCCACAAGCGCCTGCCAGAGAGTATGTATGACTCCTAACCAGAAGAACACAAACACTGCGATCAGAGCAAGCGCGATGAAGAAGACGACGTGTTTCATAGAGATGTCGAGCTGCCAGCGCACAGGCTTTTCGCCGCTCTTGGCTCCTCCCTTGAACTCACGTCCCGCCAGACCGACCGCCTGACGGATGATGGGCCATGATTTCACGATTCCTATCACTCCTGCCATTGCGATGCCGCCGATGCCGATCATACGGGCGTAGTCTTTGAAGAGCGCATCGGGCGACATTGCCTGAAACTCAGGGCTGCCGTAAGTGCCAAGCAGCGGTATGATGATCCACCACACAAATATCGAGCCGGCGAAAATCACAAAAGCGTATTTGAGACCTACTATATATCCGAGACCGAGAAGCGCGGCGCCGGTGTTGCAGCTGAGCACGAGTTTTGTCTTCTCCGCTATTGTCTGTCCCCATGCCGACGCTGTTGAGGTGACGGTTTCCGCCCACCATCCGAACGTGGCGACGATGTAGTCGTAGATACCGCCGATAAGAGAGGCGATGACAAGAGTCTTTGCCTGACCTCCGCTTTCGGCGCCCGCCGACTGCTGACCCGAAACGAGCACCTGCGTGGTTGCCGTCGCCTCCGGGAAGGGATACTTGCCGTGCATATCCTTCACGAAATATTTACGGAAGGGTATGAAGAAGAGAATGCCCAGGATTCCGCCCAACAGCGAACTGAGGAATATCTGATAGAATTCCACCATGATGTCGGGATAGGTAGCCTGAAGGATAAACAGAGCCGGAAGGGTGAATATGGCGCCTGCCACTATCACTCCCGAACAAGAGCCTATCGACTGGATGATCACATTCTGCCCGAGGGAATTTTTCTTCTTCAGAGCGTTGCTGAGACCCACCGCGATAATGGCGATAGGAATGGCGGCCTCAAACACCTGCCCTACTTTCAGTCCGAGATAAGCTGCCGCCGCACTGAACACAACAGCCATCAACAGACCCATGCCCACGGAATAGGGAGTCACCTCCTTCTGGTCGTGAGCTGGTTTCATCACCGGGACGTACTGTTCGTCTTTCGCAAGCTCGCGGAAGGCGTTTTCCGGCAGTCCGGTGTCGGTGGTGTAGACTTCTTCGTTTTCTTTCATAAAATATCTGTCAGGTTAAGTAGTTGATAAATGTCAAATCCGCAAGCAAGTATTCGGATTTACTTTCACCCTGATGCGGTTTAAATTCGAATACATGAACTCGTCTTGACTTATTTACGAAAGTAAAAAATAATGATATTGTTAATTCTTTTCTCAACCTCGGAAATATCTCGCTGATGTCAAGAAAAAATAAGTCAAGACGAGTTCCATGCTTATTTGCTGCGAATATAAGAATAAAATATTTCTTAACCAAATTAAACCTTTATATACATTCGGAGTCAAAGAAATTCGGAAGCTGTTTCATTTGGAAACTGTCTTTATACACCCAAAAAAGAGGTGACGCATTTTAGAAGTTGTTAAAAAGTAATGAAAATTAGGTTATTTCTGATGGCGGGAATGGTTGCGCTCCCTGCCATTTTGTGTGCAAAAGGCACAGTGACAGGTAAAATCTTAAACAAAGCCACCGGCGAGCCGATGGACTTCGTGACAGTGCAGGTATTCGATTCCACGGGCAAGAAACCGTTTCAGATCGTAGCGTCTTCCGACAGCGAGGGCAAGTTCACTCTTCCGAACCTCTCGGACGGCTCATATGTAATCAAGATAATGAATGTCGGCAGCGTCAACCAGGAACGTCCCGTGAATATCTCCGGGAGCAACATCGACCTCGGCACCATCAACCTTGTAGACGACTCAAAGGTGCTGAAAGAAGTGATTGTAGAGGGTATACGCAGCCAGATGCGGTTCGAGCTTGACCGCAAGGTGTTTACCGTAGACGCGAATATCGCGGCTGCAGGACAGAGCGCGAGTGAGTTACTTGAATCCATTCCATCGGTAGAGGTAGATCAGGACGGCGAGGTGTCACTGCGCGGAAACAGCTCTGTAACAATCTGGATCAACGGCAAGGATTCGGGACTCACAGCCGACAACCGCGCACAGATTCTGGAACAGATCCCGGGTGAAAGCATCGACCGCATAGAGGTCATAACCAACCCCTCGGCAAAATACAGTCCGGAAGGAACAGCGGGCATCATCAACATCATCCTAAAAAAAGACAGACGCGGGGGATATTTCGGAAGCGCGGAAATAGGGGGAAACACCCGGGGTGGCGGAAACGTATCGGCAAATATCAACTATAACACAGGGAAGTGGGACACCTTCGCCTCCATAGGCTTCAGAATGCGCCATGGCAAAGGTGGTTCCGAGACACGCCGCACCTTCGATGACGGCACTTTCACCAACTCCGACGGCGACAGCCGCTCACACGGCAACAATCTCTTCTTCCGTCTGGGTGCAACATACCATCTCACAGATAAAGACGAGTTTTATGTCAACGGATTCGGCATGTTCGGACGCCGCTACGGAAAGACAACAACCGAATACACCGCCAATCGCCCCGACCACTGGCTCAGCGACCTTCAGATCTCACGAAACCACGGAGAATCCAAAGGCGCGCATGTGGAATGGGGATATACGCACCGATGGAACGACAATCATTCGCTGGAGACAATGGTCAGCTTCAACCACTGGGGCGGTCCGTCGTGGAACTCATACGGCGAGACCGAAACCTGGGCAGACAATTCGACCACGGAGCAATACCGCGAACAGTCCATGCCCATCAACGTCAACTCCTGGGAGGCTAAGGTCGACTATACCAACAAACTGAACGACTGGCTGAAACTCGAAGCCGGATACAACGGCAACTACAGCCACGAGAATACCCCGAACACCACAATGAGACTCAGCCCCGACGGAACGCTGAAGACTGACGAAAGCCTCTTCAACCGCTTCATCTATTCCAACAACGTGTCGGCGCTTTACGTAACTCTCGGAGGGAAGATAAAGGATTTCAGTTTCTCTGCCGGAGTCCGTTCTGAATCGTGGCAGGTAAGAAGCCGCTCGCTCGAATACGGTCAGAACCGCGAGGATGTGCCGGAATTCAAAAAGAATTTCTTCGCCCTCTTCCCCTCCTTGTTCTTATCATATTCTCTCCCCAAAGACAATGAGATCCAGATCAACTACACCCGACGCATACGCCGTCCGTGGGGTGGACAGCTGAATTCGTTCCACAATGTTTCCGACCCCACAAGCGTGTCATATGGAAATCCGGAACTTGAGCCGCAATACTCCAACTCCTTCGAGCTTAACTATCTGAAGAGCTGGACATACCACATGATTTCCTTCTCGGCTTACGTCAGGACTGCCGACAACATGATCAACCGTATTGCATATATGGACAACAACGTGATGTATTCGACATTCGCGAATGTGTCGAAGATGGCGAACTCAGGGTGCGAGATAATATTCAAGAACTCACTCTTCCGCAGCAAGCTCGACCTGACCACGACAGTGAATCTCTACAACAACCATATCAGCGGATGGAGCTATGACTTCCCGACGGAAAGCGGCAACATAGCGCATCTGTCCAACGAAAAGCAAAACAGCTTCGCATGGGACGCGCGCCTTATGGCAAACGTAAAACTCCCGTTGGGCATCTCATTTCAGGCGACAGGGCGTTACGCTTCCGAGCAGAAAGAGGCACAGGGTGCGAGACAAGGAGGATGGAGCGTGGACGCCGGATTACGCAAAATCGCGGGCAACTGGTCGTTCTCCCTCAATTGCCGCGATATATTCGACTCCCGCAAATGGAAGAGCACCATCTACGGACCCGGATACACACAGACCTCCAAACGCTGGCGCATGGGACGTGTGCTCGGTCTTACTATAAAATACTCCTTCGGCAACATGAAGTCGAACAAAAGAGGGAGTCGCGACAACTCCGGCGAACCCATGGGAGGCTCCGGCTATGACGAAGGAATGGATTAACCTAAGGCACGATGTTTTAAGAAATGTGCTCTATAGATTGAAATAGAAGGTGCCGGTAGGCAACACGGTATAGAAGGAGTATTCCACACCCCGCAGATAACAATCGGTATTATACGCCGGAGCGTCAACTCCCCTGTCCCACATATCGGTCCAAGGATTCCAGGCGTTCAATACGTTGACCACGTATTGGACGCCGTTGTATTGATAGCTGACCGTAAGCGGGAGCACACGCCAGATTCCCTGAGCGTCATATCCGCAAGCGACAACTCTTGTCACCCCTTGTTCCGGAATCACAGGCGACTGGTTTACAACGATTGTCGACCCGCTGTTCCAGCCGCTGTTCCACGGACTGCCCCAGTTGCCCTGAAACGATGGATCCGGGTTCCATCCGATACCGTTTGGGGGAGCCATGGGATGCCCGATGTCAGGGCGGAAGCTGCCGCCGGCTCCCGGCGCCGGCAGACTGTTCTGAGCCACTGCTCCGACAGAGCACACCGCAAGCAGCACCGTCGCCAGGCAAGCGTCAAACGCCATGCCTGCTCTCTTCCAAAAAAATAATTTATGCGTTTTCATAGCCAATATCCTTTAATTTAATATTATAACAAACGAACGCCCCGATTTCCTTCGAGGATGTGTCATAATAGCCCGTCTGGGTCGTTGGCTGAATGATTCGGCTTCG
>ERZ778516.1394-NODE-1394-length-18271-cov-9.600681_pt1 | contig 18271 bp, 27 predicted proteins | sample MGYA00510342_ERZ778516 | MGnify/ENA primary metagenome ERZ778516 (study PRJEB29527, sample SAMN07138961) | mouse gut metagenome | material: feces | host: mouse | place: China:Nanjing | collected 2016-01-25 ... | reverse complement strand
TTTTTCTTTTCGACAGGCTGATATAAATTTTCCTATCATTTCTTGTTCCATGTTCCACCTCCTGGCAGTTATTTTACAAGCTAAAAACAGATTGCGAAACGAACTAACAGTTGATTGCACCCAATTCAACCATCAGTTGATTAGGTAATTATTTTGTATTTTCTTTTATAACTTTTTTACTATTTTTATATAAAGAGAATGTTATAAAAAATACTAATGATGGTGGAACGATTAATTTTACTGGGCTTTCATTAACTATAAACTTAACTGGGCTATCGTCACCCATTATAGTACACATTACACCTGCTATAAATATAAACGCTGATATAATGGATAGAGCCAAAAATAAATTTTTCTTCATTCTTGTTTTCTTTAAATTAAGCATTTTCATCACACTCCTAAATTACTGTTTTTACTTGATTTTGGCTTCATTATAAGTTCATAATTCATCGGCTCTGCGTCTTATGCGTCTGGCTCTTTGATGATAATTCGCATGAATATAGTAAGTTCAACGATTTCTAATATTTCTTATAGATGTATTCGGTGAAAATCCGATAAAAGCAATAAACAATCCAGACCACCCAAGTTATTTCCCACTTTTGTGTTATTATACTAATCAATAAATATAGGACAGCGACAGTAATAGCGATAATCCAATTCGATATTTTTTTCTTTTTGCTTATTTCATTCTTTGATACTTTCACAACATCTGATAACAAGTTCTCATACTCGTTAGCATCGCCGTTTTCTATCCTTTCGCCCTTGAATAATTCCGCTATGGTAATCCCCAAAGATGTAGCTAATGGCTCAATAAGAGATACATCTGGAAATCCAATCCCTCGTTCCCATTTTGAAATAGCTGCACTTGATACTCCTAATTCGTTAGATAAATCCTGCTGAGTACGATTTTGTTCTTTTCTGATAGCAGCAATCAAGCTGCCTGTTTTTTGAGCATTCAATTTTTACACCCTCTTTCTACCTCTTATATTACCACAAGAAATACTATATTCAACAAACGCTCCGTTGAAATGGTAAACGCTACATTGAATTTCTGATAAAAAACCGATAATACACCGTTTTTTTATATGGTGGGCGTTTGCCTTAAAACCTCATGAAATAAAATAGAGCCAATGAACTGTGATTTTATTTCACAAGTTCATCGGCTCTGCGTCTTTGCGTCTGGCTCTTCGATGACTGTCATTTTCAAATTTATTACTTCAATCAATGTTTCTTGTTTACACTTTGGACAATAGAGAGGATAATTTTTCAAAATCGTATCTTCTCTGATTTTATCACGAGTTTTATTTCCACAAACAGGACAACGTATCCAATTATTATTTTTCAAAATATCACCTTCTTAATCTTCAATTGTAAATATTTCTTCGATAGAAACACCAAAGACTTTTGCTATATTCCATGCCAAAACTAATGAGGGATTATATTTTCCTTTTTCTAGATTTCCGATAGTTTCCCTACGAACACCTACAAGTTTGGCTAAATCCTCTTGTTTCATGTCATATTTTGCTCTATATTCTTTTATGCGATTTTTAATCATTCTCTGCATCCTTTCGCTCTTTCCACTCAAAACCAATAAGAGCTACACTAAAAGCTAAAATAGCCACAGCAAAACTCAGTGCAAAAGCCATAGGAACAGCCTTAGCAATACCATAAATATAAACACAAACAAACATAAAAAGAACAAGAGAAATCATTTCTGACATAAACGCAAATGTAGCCGCCTTTTGAACATTAAAGCGGAAAAATTCATCTGGTATGACCCAGAAATAGCGCAGATAATAGGCAAAGCCAAAGAAACCGTATAAACCAGTATTTTCTGTTTGCCACCCTAAAATCGCAATTAACGCTAATAAAGATAAAAAGCCCAAGTAATTAATTCTGTGGTTCATAAAAATCCTCCTTGTTTTGTGGTGTATTTCGCTCTTCATGTTATAAATATACCACTTTTTAAAAATTGTGTCAATATACTTAAATTAATATGGCGACAGTTTTCGCTGCCGCCACTCCGCTATACAAAAATCAATTCTTGTTCTATAATCTCCCTCGCACAAGCTCTTATGTTATTAAGCCACCCTGCCCATTCTAAGGCGTTTTCTTCCTTTAGGCGTTCCGTTATGCCCTGTGCCTGTTTCATGCCCTCTATGAGCCTTTCAAAGCGTTCCTGCGCCTGTTTGTCGATGTCGGCAAGGTAAGCGTTGAGCCTGCCGCTTGTGAGAAGATGGGTGTATGTAACCTTTCGGTACTGCTTCAGATAATCCAGATGTCGCTGTCCCCATGTGCCTATCGGCTGTTCTTCTTCGGCGGGTACGGTTAAGCACGGTATTAAGTAATCGCCTTGCCGCTCGTATCTGCCGCCCAGTTCCTCAAAAATCGTCTTTGCCATTGTTTGTTACCTCCACATTCTTTTTTATTTTGAATGTCCGCAAAATCCGTTCTACTCATTTGGGATGCCAGACATAAAGTAACTGTTAATGATAGATGGGAAAGGATAGAACCAGCGTTTTTGGAGGTGGGGATCCCTCGGATATGATATTTAAGAATTATCCTCCATCTATATGAATGAGACATGAAACTAAAAACTGTATGGATGGAACGGGATGTGGGAGGAGTTCCCCAAGAATTATCCCTCATCTATATCAAAAAAGAATAAGTCTATAGCCTGTTTTTCTTGGCTATAAATTATTATACGAGGAGGACCTATGTTTGATAAATTTACAGATATCGTAAATGTCAATGATGTATGTAAAATGCTGCACATATCCAAAAATACCGTCTATGCCCTTATTCACTCAGGCAAACTTCCTGCAAAACGCATTGGGCGTGTTTATCGGATTCGTAAATCGGATGTTATTTTATTTTGTTCAGCATCATGACAAATGCCGGAGGGTGTGCTATTATTATAATAGCACGCCCGTTAATTGAAAGGAGAGACATAACATGACGGGCATACTGATAACCAAACAAAATGCTTCCGGGCAAAGCTACTATTATATCAAGCTTAGTTATAAAGACCCCATATCTCATAAATGGCGGCAAAAAATGATATCCACACATCTTGAAGTAAAAGGAAACAAACGCAAGGCAGAAGCAATGAAAAACGAAGCGATCGTCAATTTCTCCTACCTGGAAAGTTTACCCGAAGAATATCGGTCAGACATCGACCCTAATATTACCTTATGTGATTATTTGAACCGGTGGCTATCCCGTAAGAAAAATGAACTAGAACGTTCTACCTACGAATCCTATGCATATAGATCTTCACAAATTTTTAATTACTTCAAGGTCACAGATCCACAGCTTAAAGATGTAACCGCCGGCATTGTAGACAAATTTATAACGTATCTGCTCCAATATGGAAAAACAAACAAGAAAACATCTGAAAAAGGACCTCTTGCAGTACGTACCGTACGTTCCATTAAAAGCATACTGCTATCTGTCTACAACCAAGCTGCCACAGATGGACTGGTGTCAACCAATCCAGTAGCTTTAGTAACCGTACATGGGAAAAGAATAAAGATTATCAAGAGGACATGCTGTTTTTAACAGAATCCGAATGTATAGACTTAATGAACTTTCTCGCCAGTGATAAAACTTCACATTTTTACAAATTGCTTCCCATATGCTTTTTCGGCATTTTCTATGGACTGCGTCGTTCTGAAATCCTTGGACTGAAATGGAATGCCATTGATTATGTTAAAAAGACGCTTTGTATCCAACATACAGTTGTAAGAGTAAAGACCACCGAAGCAAAAGATTCTACAAAAACTATAAACAGCTTTCGGACACTTGCCTTCTTTCCAACAGCCGAACAGTGCCTTGCCATGATAAACACTGAACAGGATGCAAACCGCAAATTTTTCGGAAGTTCTTATTATGAAAGCAATTATATATTTACATGGGAAGACGGAAAACCATATGGACCTGATTATATCTCAAAGCTGTTCTGTAAGGCTACAAAAGCTTACGGACGCCCAGAAATCACATTACATAAGCTACGCCATACCTGCGCATCTCTTCTGATCAACAAAGGATGAGATGTAAAAAAGCTGCAATACTGGCTCGGTCATTCAGATACCGGCACAACCCTAAACATATACAGCCACTTTAATAAAGAACGGTTGAATGAGATGCCGGATGACTTAGAACAGATCTCAGAATCCTATCATAATCTGTTCTAACAGGTTTTGTAGAACTTTTTGTAGAAATGACCAAAATCACAGGACAGGTCTGTTGAATGCAAAAAATAAAAAGAACCGGAAACCCTTTATCCAAGCGGTTTCCGGCTCTGCACTCCGTTCCGGTCGGCGCTGAACAGGCGTCCACCGGACGCCTAGCGCCCCTGCCAAGAGTCGATGCGACAGGATTTGAACCAGACAGAACACACTTTCCCCACTTCACCCCGGACACCTTAGACGACTGGATTCCCTCCCAGTTGCCTTTTTATAACATTCTGCACCAATCTTTTTCTTCTTTCAAGCGGCGAAAAAGCGGCAGGCTTCTCTTGGCTTGTTTTGATAAATATTCTTATATCCTGACAGTGGGAACCATTTTTTGAAATAACGTTTCTTAAATTCTAACCTTACCTTTCACCCTGATTTGGCAGTTCCTTTTGAAATAGCGTATTCATTACAGAGTAATAGGCTGGAGTTTTATACTGCCCTCCTGTTACAGGATTTTTATAAATGCCGTTATTTTCTTTTACAACTTAGTGTACTTGCGGATGCCTTGCTTCATCAATTTCGAGCTGAAACGCCCGCCCGGTCTCATTGTAATAATCCATTCTTTCCTTATCGCTCATATGTTTTGTTATTTCATAATGATATTCGCGAAGCTTATGAATATCCTCAATCGTAAAATCAGGACTCAGCACTGGTTTTTTCATATTTCAATCTTCACCTTCTAATAATACTGATGGATTCCAAATTTCCATTGGTTTATAGCCTGCCAGATTTGTAATTGCCCTTACGCCGCGGATTGTTTTCAAATTTACAATATGACGGAAGTTCCATGAAATAATGCAATCGCAATCATTTACAATAGCCGCTCCTATATGCTGGCAATCATCAAAGCTTTTTTCCGTCAATATGCCCATGTTTATAAGTTTCCTTGCCACGTCGATTACTTCCTGTGTAATTTCGACTGTAGAATATGAAACCTGCTTCAGATAATCCTTTAATGCACTACGTTTTGGCTCAGGACAGTCTGATACTTCCTTTAATGTCAGTGATGAAAGACAAACTTCATATACATCATTCCGGAACATCTCCCACAGTTTTCTTGTATCCTCCATTTTGTCAGGGACATCCTCCTGCATTAAATGACTGATCACTGATGTATCTAAATATACCTTTAATTTTCTTCCCATATCATTCACGCTTCCTTCATGCTTATTGTAACATAAATTTTTTACACTCACAACATATAATTTCATTCTGCAGCCCGTTTAGATAAAAATATCCAAGCCTAAACAAAAATGGCAAACCTGCTTTTTCAAACTTTAACCCTTCCTTTCACCCTGATTTTGCAGTTCCTTTTTAAAGCTCATTCATTAACACCTGACAGGACAGCAGATGTCCTGCCAGAGCTTGTTACATGGTTATTATAAACGCCGCTGTTTTCTTTCTACCACAGTCTTACAGGTCGTAAATTCTTCCAGCGATCCCCCTCCTTTTAACAGCTTTTGGGCTTTCTTTAACAGCTCCCATCCCGCATTATATACCCCCTCTTTTTCTGGTATCTCTAAAAATTCCAGGTCGTACGGGAAGGTCTGCATTCCCCAGAAGCTTCCTGCAGGGTCTGCGTATTCCACAAGCAATCCTGTGCCCGCAGTGCTGTCACTTCTAACCATGTTTTCTTTCTCTTCCATCCATTCTTCTAAAGTTCCTTTACAGTCATTTACTACGCCAACATCCCCGGTAACCAGGTTCTTTACAATATCCCCCATGCGGAACGGGTGCTTCATAACAAAGCGGTCTTCATCCAGGTATGCGCTGTCCTGCCATGTTTCCTGCCTGCATTCATCTGATGTACAGTTTAAAACGTTCCCTTCTGCGTCAAACAGTATGGAGCCGAGCTTAGCCTGTATATCCCCTAATCGTGTATTCAAATAATTTTCTATGTTATCATCGCTGTATAGCCTGTACTTGCTGATGATATACTTTTCTGAAAAAAGATGCGCGCAGTCCCCTGCGGTTTCAAAAGAACTGTAATATCCCTTGTTTAGATAGGACTCTTCTTCCGGTTCGTACACTTCCAGCACATAAACTGCATGGATCTGGTTATCCATTATGCTGTGAAGCTGCTTTAGCTGTTCATCAATCCTATTTTCAATTATTCTTTTGAGCTTTTTGTCTTTTGTTTTATCCGCTACCTGCATTAAGGATGCATGAACCATTCCCATAGGGTATGCAGTGCGCAGGATTAAAGCTGCTTTATGTGAATCAGGCAGTTTTATTTTCTGCTTCCTTAAATATTCTTTCATGCTCTTCGAATAAATATAGTCTACCATTGTTATCCTCCTTGTATTTTGACATTTAAAAAGGCAGTGAAATTTCTTTCACTGCCCTAAAAACTTTAATATTCAATTCTTAATCTTTATATGATAGCTTTTTAACTTGCATATGTGTAATCATGTCTTGTATCCAGTTTATATTTACCGTTTATCCCTAAATATTTCACAGACCATTTGCCATCACTGTTTAATCCTTTAGCTGTAATCTTTACTTTTTTATTAGACAAAACCTTTATGGTGAATTTAACTCCATTCTCTGAATCTTTGACAGTATATTTATTCTGGTTCTTAGTAGTTCTTAATACACCGCCAAAATTTAAGAAAATCCCGCCACCGTTAGATACTGTAAGTGTCATATGATATCCACTATCATTTGCACCTACATCATCGCTATGCGGTTCAATATTCAGATACTGCCAATAATCACCACCGCTTTTGGAGTACTCTCCATGTGCAACATACTGCTTAGCTGCTTTTAACTGTACTGGCTGTGTTATAAAAGCCTGCATCACCGCTAATAAAATTACCAAAGTTGCTAAAATACTCTTTTTTCCCATAAGTTTCTCCTTAATCCAATTAGATTTTTAATAGCCTTTGCGTTTCAAGTTATCATATGATTCTCTTGCACGATAATACTTATCATTTAACTCCCTTCCGCTCCTGCCGGATTCCCTTTCCATATTGTCAAGCTTTCTTCCAGCTTCTTTCATTATTCCTTTCGCTACTCCCTGTACTATTTTTTTTGCATTCATTCGTTTTCTCCTCTTCTTTCCGTACTCTTCCCGTCTTAATAAAAACAGTACTCTTTGTCATATTCCAAACAGTCCCTTTAATCCTTTTTGGACGTTCTTTGTTGAATTTTTTGCCACATTTCGAGAATAATCCGTTACTGTATGGATATCCACATTATCTTTTTTTGACCTATTGCAGTGCCTGCACATACATTGCAGATTATTAATGTTATCACTTCCTCCACGATTTTGCGGTAAAATATGGTCTATATCTGCATCTCCTTTGCACAGTTTCTTTCCACATCTCACACATGTATACCATCCATGGTCAGATTTATTATTTTTAAAATACTCATCTCTATATCCCATTATACATCCCCTTTCGTTATTGAATGAGTATTTATCTGCTCATGTATATTCTATCATGAATTTTTACCCATGGCAATAACAAAATAATATTTTTATCATAATATAAAAATGAGGTGGATAACTTATGCTTGATATAGACTTTGGATACATTCATATTAAACTTGCTGACATTATGAAAGAACAGGGCATCAGCATCAATAAGCTTGCTTTCCGCGCAGAAATGCAGCGTACCCAGCTAAAATCTTATATGCGCAATGATGTACAGCGCCTTGATATTGCAGTCCTGGCAAGGCTCTGCTATGCTTTAGGCTGTTCTCTGGAAGACCTGCTTGAATATAGACCGCCTGAAAACCATTAGGCACCTTATATTCATTTCTCTTTTCCGAATAAAGGAAGCTTTAAATGGGGATGGTTATTTTTTAACCATCTCCACATACTCTATCCTCTCAGCAATGCAAGCATCCCTCTAACCGCATAGCAGAACCCTATATAAAAGCCCTCTTTTCCCGCTGATACGGCTATATCATCCACAATGTCAACCAGCCCTTCCCTCTCATTTTCATCTAGCCTGTTTTTATATTGTAAAGAAAGCTCATTGCTCTTCTGCTCTATTGCTTTATTCATTGCAGTTATATCTTTCTCATAACATATTACTTCGTCATAGATTTTCTCAAATAATCCATCCATAAATATCTCCCTTTCCTTTCACTTTATATTTTACCAATACCCTGTAGCCCGCAAGCATGAACCCACCACACGGCTGTTTTATGCCCTTCGCTCCACTGGGGTTCCGCAAGGGCAACAGCCTTGGGCAGTGGCGACTCCATCCTTACGGCTACAGGATGTTTACATGCTGCCTGGTATTGCGCTTAATAAAGCTCTTATAGCTATTAAATCCCGGCTGGCGCGTGCGACAGGTTTGAAACCAGCCGAAGCTGCTAAATATGCCTTTATTATTGCCAACAGCCCCCATAAATAGCTTGTTTGCTTACAGGCTTCATGCGGCTTGGAATGCGACGGTACCCTGCCCATAAACATATACTAAGGGCTTCCACATATAGCGGTGGAAGCCCTTCCTTATATAAATATTTCTCCTGTATAAAATTTGTGCCCTATGCTTCCCTGCTAAATATCATCTGTTCCATCTTCGCTGCGCATTCCACCTTCTTTTCCTCATAAGAGTTGGCATATACATTTAAAGTGGTTGCTGCGTCTGCATGTCCTAGCAGCTCCTGCACGCATTTAATGTCCGTACCGCTTGATACTGCCAAGCTCGCATATGTATGCCTTCCTGCACAATGTAACGGCAGATAGCGCAGCTCGTCTTCATGCTTGCGCATAAACTTTACATACTTCGCTGTCAGAGTGTTCGTTCTCCATGGGGTTCCATCCTCACGGCAGAACAGATACCTGCTGTCATCGAATTTATCCCCATGTTTCAGTTTATTTTTTTGATATCTGGTAACGGCTTTCTTTAATTCCTTATACAAGGCATCCACAATCGGTATCTCCCTGATCCCCGCGTCTGTCTTTGGAAGCTTTACAGCGTCGCCGTCTTCGCCCGTCACCTTGCATTCCGTGATATGCAGCACCCTCTTGTTAAAGTCAATGGACTCAATCTTTAATGCCGCCATCTCTGACCGCCTGAGACCTGTAAATACTGCAAGATAGACTTCAAACCTTAACATCTCATCCGCATACTTGTCAACAAGACCTAACAGCTTCTTCACTTCTTCACTGCTATAAGACTCCACTTTCTTTTTCCTGAGCTTTGGAAGCTCTACCCTGGATACAATGTTGTCATTGGCATCCACATACCGCAGCCGGATCGCCTTGTCATAGATGGCATGGAGCATCATGACATGGTTTTTTACCGTCTTTGGCTTCAAGCCTTCGTGTTCCAGGTAATTAGCGTACTTCTGCACATCCAGCGTGCGCAGCTTTGACAACTGCATCTTCCCAAAATATTTGCTTACGCCATGCTTTTTCTCATAACAGACCTGCTTATAGCTTTTGAGCGTTGCAGGCGACAGGCTGCCGCCATACATTTCAAAATATTCCTCGATAAAGCCTGTAACTGTCCGTTTCGTATAGTCTGCGCCTTCGGATGTTTCATACTCTGTTTCCATCTTTCTTTGGAAAGCTCTGATTTCCTTCATCGGTGTGCCGTGCCTGAATGTTTTGCTTTTCCGCTTCCTTTGCCCATCCAGGGTACGGCATTCGTAAGTTACTTTCGCGCGCTTCCTTGACGGGTTGTCTGCATCAATCCATTCTATACATGACATCTTTCTAATCCTCCTTTACTGTTATAGTCATAAAAATAATATCTGCCTGTACCCTCCTTTACTGTTATAGTCATAAAAATAATATCTGCCTGTATCCTTCCATCTTTACGTTTTTCAGTGGCGCAAGGGTCGGTAGGGTCGGTAAAATTTAAAAATAGTATGGAAAAGATAGATAAAGATATTTTTCATTTTTACCGCCACTTCCGACCCTGTAACACTTTGAAATCAGCGGACTTTTATGCCTTTCAGACCACGTTTTCCATTCCTTTTCACCCGACTTACAGAAAACCTGTTCTGTACTGTCTCTGCTATTTCTTTGGACAGCGGCGTTCCCGACTTTATGCCATTTGCATTACACCAGCCTGCATATTCGTCCATAATCTCTTCGTATGTCATAAAAGAACTGCTACATATAGCCAATCGCTCTTTTACAAAGCTTCCCAAAGGATATGACTTTTGTACAGCTTTCTTTTTTATGGATGAGCCTGTATAGCTGAATTTATAACCGTTTCCAACAAGCCGCTGGTAGCCTTCGATGGCAAGGTTCAGTATTCCCGGCAGTTCCAGTTTTAGCTTATCCAGCAGGTGCGGGTCTATTTCATTACTGCTGACCTGGTACTTGAAAGGGATTACTATAATCCTTCTTTTTGCGCCATGTGTAGGGTCATTCTGGAATGACAGCGGAAAGTTGGATGAAAAGATTACTTTCGCTTTAGGACGGAACTCATACGGGTTCCTGTATTTAACATCTGCTGACAATATATCGCCTGATATAATCTTTTTCATCTCTGCTGTCATAAGGCTCCCGCTATCGCTTCTGGATAAGTCTGCAATCAGCAGTACCTTTTTACCATCTATCTTAGCACGCTGGAACCCGTTTTCTAAATCTTTGATATTCAGGGATGTATACGCATTATCACCAACCAGCAGGCTTATCAGGTCAATAAAGACGCTTTTTCCGTTACAACCTGCACCTGTCAGATAAAATGCCTTCTGAGCCTTTACGTCCCCTGTCAGGCTGTAGCCCATAATTTCTTCAAGCGTATATCTGATCTTCAAATTTCCACAGCTTACCGTATCCAGGTATTCCATAAAACGCGGGCATTCTGCATTTTTATCATAACAGTAATGGCATTTGCTCCGGAAAAAATACTTGCTGGAAAACGGGCGCATTCTGCCTGTTTTTACATTTACTATGCATTTTTTCGTGCATATCAGCGTATCCGTCATAGCTTCCTTATCATGCTGACGGACTCTTATGCTTAATGCTTCCATCACGTTATCTCTGATGCGCGGTGTCCATAAGGACAGCTCATAGTCATTCAGCATGGAAGTAATCTTTCTCTTGATTTCCTCATTATTGTTTTCATTCCAAATTCCTTCAACATCGTTATAACAGTAATATGCGCCATGATAGCGGATTACATCATTAGTTTTCAGGAATGCTTTTACCAGTGCAGAGGTATGCAAATATTGCATACCTCTCTCAGATGTTACAAGGAATGGATTACTATCCCTGTTATCACTCATTATTCTTCCTCTACCGTTTATACTCTTTGTTTCCTTTTCTTTGAAAGCCTAATATCTACTATATTATAGTAGCCTTTTTCTTCGCCGATGGTAATGACAAATTTTTTGTCTTTTGCTTTTTTCAGTATTCTGTTACAATCTATATCATCCTCCTTTAATTCATCAAGGAGTTTCATTAGCTTGTAAGACACATTTTCTTCGCTACTATCGTAACGTTGAAAAATACAGATCGTTTTTTCATCGTATAATCTGTTTTTGTTATCTGTTGGTCTGAAATAAACCTTTACAACAGGTATATTATTTTCCGGACCAATTTGTTCTTCCTTTACATTGGTAACTACTGCAAAGTATCTACCATCATTAACTGACCATATTCTTTTCATCAGTTTTTCCTCCTTTTCATAAAAAATAATCTTAAACTTATAAACCAAAAACTGTCTTGAGCCACAATTCCAATCGCTGGTATTGCAAACTCATTTTTATCACCTCATTTCTAACACTTGGCCTTGTTTTTTGTTACGTCTATATTGTAATATATAATTTTTGGAAAATTAGGACATCTATAAACATTTATCACCCCCTCTTTTCCAACACCGATATTGGAATGTATTTTCATTATATACCTTCAAAAAAAACTCTCAAGGACAATTTCTGTCCACGAAAAAAAGACGTCTTTGCCGTCTTTTATACTTATTACCATTACAATTTATTCCATTTATCTAATAAAGCATCTATATCTTTAATCATTGTCTCATATTTATCAGTATCGCTCAACCCTGACAGCATTATATTCTGAACACACTCTTTCATGCTGCGCATCTGCCAGTCCAAAGGCACATAATAACCTAGATCTGGAATGCCTATTTTTTCGTATATTATTTTTCCAATATCCTTTAAGATATTACTATTAATATTTTCTATATGGTAAAAACAGCTATAAAGCCCTACCCCGTACCAGAGAAAATCATCTTTAGCCACAGCCTCATTCTTCGACTGGATGTAGTATTTACCATCCACTAAGGATTTCAGAAATGGAATGTCCTCATCCGAAAATTGATATACACCTTTGCTTGTCTTTAATTCATTCTTGTATTGTTCAATTTCAAAATCCTTCAGAAGACACTTGAAATTTCTTTCAAAATTTTTTCTGATTGCATCATAATTAGGAATATCCTCCGGCTTTTGTCCAGCATCTTTTGAATATGAAAGGCACACTATATCACTTAAAGAAACCCTTGCAGAATTTCTTGTTATTTTTAAAAAGGACTTCTTAACAGGCATACCTTTCACCGTATATTCATTTTTTACTATCATACCAGTATCTGGATCTTCGTTATAAAGCCCCGGAAATGCAGAATCCAAAATGTCATCTCCAACTCTTGCTTTTAGTTCTAATTCCATTACTCCACCATCTTTCTAAAACATACGTAAACTATAAGTAACTCTTCCACCTTAGCAGATTATATTAATCTCCTAACTTTGTCAAGCATTCTATTTTTAGCAAAAAAATACTGCCTTATTTTCCACCCAAAAGTCTGCACATTTTAAAACCGAAAGGCAGTTGCCGTGCTAAACAGCAAGCGCAGCCACCCTGAATTACGGTTTTAAAATGTGTTCCTATGAAAAATATGCCCTTAGTCTCTGCCAGATTTCATAGATGTATATACCGAGATTCCCGTTACCGTGCCTATCGCAAACGCTTCACCTAAAGTAGCTGTCGCAAGGCTTCCCATTATCATTGAAAACATGATGGTCACACTCCTTTTCCTTTAATCAAAATCTAGTACATTGTCGATAGCAACGCAAACGCCAACTCCAAAAGCCAGCCCGATTCCAAACCCGATTCCATTCATCTCAGCACATCTCCTTTCCCTGCAATGTTGGGTATATGATCACAATGCTGTCATCATCTGTCGCCAGATATAAATCTTCATGCCACTGTATACCATCCCCTTCACACAATATGTCAGAATATTCCAGCTTCTGCCCAAGATGGTAGCATTCAATGATTTTACTGCGCGCTTCTTCCTGTTCCTGCACTTCTGTTACAAGGAACACATACCCGCCCATATCATACGGCATACGCTCTTTCCGGTAGCTTCCATCCAGAATACCCACCGTTTCCTTTATCCTGTCCATAACCATTTCTTTCCATGCATCTTCCTTTATGGCACCCGCTATCATTGCTTCCATACAGTCAAGATCCAGCCTGTTTACAATCCTCAGAAACATCGTTTTTAACCTCCTCCTGCACTTCTTCTTTCTTCTTTATTTCTTTTTTCGCCTTTCCAGCACTCTTTACCAAAGCTTTTGTAAGCTTATCCATTTCTGTTTTGGCAGGATATTCCGTTAGTGTCCAGACACAGCCCGCATACCTCAGCCCTAAGAATAAGATATGCGTCCCTGTAAGCTCAATATCCATGCCATCCGTTACAATCTGCCACAGCTTCCTTTTCCCCTGTACGCCCGCAAGCCCCTCTAACAGTACCAGCTTGCTTTCATTTGCGCTCTTGTTCGACTGTAAGCTGTTGCCCCATCCAATAATTACCTTAGCCTTAGCATCCGCACTAGAAAGTATCTTTCGGATATACGCCAGGTTTTCCTTGTCAACGTTTTTCAAGTCTCCTGCTTTTGGCTTCTGGTGTGCCACCATAGAGTACAGGTTCAGCAAATGGACTTTCTTCCACTTCATTTCAAGCATCTTGTTTATTAAGTGCTGTGCTGTAGAGTCTATCCGTTCCGCGCTCTGAATGCTGACGGTAGGGTACAGTTGGATAATGTAGGCTTCCTCCCCATCTTCCATGCCCTTGATTTCCCTTATGATTTCATACGTATTTGATTCCGTACCAATCACAGTCGTTGTCATTGTGGACACTTTCTTTTCCAGCTTCATTTTGTGTGCTCCTTTCCGTTCATCTTCCCAATGCTAAGCGTCCCGTATCATCCAGTAACGGCAAATGGATATGTACCATGCATTCTCATCTCCCTTCGCTCTGTAAATTTAAAAAGAAACAGCAGTCACTCTTACTGCTGTTTCTTTATCAAAAAAATAATATATGCTTTTCTTGGGGTTTGATCCATTCTTGCGGGATGCCTTTCAGGAGACATGGAAGCGGCGAAGAAGCGGCAGAAATGATTCGTCGAAATGTTACTGTCAACCGTGCTTTTTAAAATTGAATGGATTTTAAACATCGTGCCTGTATTTATTATTTTCAATGAAAATCTATCTATCAAACGTCAAAAAAAAGACATACACTTAATTGATTGTGTATGTCTTTTTGAGTCGATGCGACAGGATTTGAACCTGCGGCCTCTGCGTCCCGAATTCTTATCCCGTCATTATGACAAAACACATAAAAAATCATTCAGTAGCTTCTAACCCCTTTATTTTCAAGGCTTATAGAGCTACACTTCGGAAAACCTAATGATGCACCTGACTTTTCCAGCCGGCAGTTTTGTATAATTTTTGTAGAACACGGGCGTGCTAAAACTGCTTATTTTATATTCCCATATTAAATTCAGATATACAATAAAATTTGTAATATCACAAAACATATGCTATAATTGATATATGATAAAGGAGTTTCCATATGAACGATACAAAAATACAGTGGCATCCGGCTTTTATTGCCGCTATGAATTTGGAAATGGCTGACTGCCGGGACAGCCTGCGATTTGACAGGGAATATAACCTGAACATGAAACCGCTGGTCATAGACCTTCTGATCACGAAAAACCAGACAGACATATCCATTAACAACGAAATCGGCTGCATTTTCAGGGGACATAACATTGTAGAATACAAAGATCCTGTAGACAGCCTCAATATAGACGTCTTTTTCAAAATACAAGGCTATGCCTGTCTTTATAAATCCTACGGCAAAACGGTAGATGCCATTGCCGAAAATGATATAACCATGACATTTGTCCGTGAGACTAAGCCGTCCGGCCTGTTTGCGTATTTTCAGGAACACGGTTATCAGGTATCAAACCCCTTTAAAGGAGTCTATTACATCACGGGCAATATACTATTTCCAGCCCAGATTGTCGTTACAAAAGAACTAAAGCCGGAACTGCACGTCTGGCTCAGGGCTCTGTCAGGGAAACTGGAAAAGCAGGATTTACAAAATCTATTGGAACATATGCGCCAGCTTACCGGTAAAATGGACAGGGAATATGCCGAAGCCGTTCTTGAGGTAGCATTCAGGGCAAATATTCAGATTTTAAAAGAATGGATGGGAGATGTTAGCATGAGTAAAGAATTGCTGGAGATTGTGAAACCAATCATTGAACCTCAGATACTTTTGAGGGAACAAACTGCCTTAGAAAAAGGCATTCAGGAAGGTATTGAAAAAGGTATTGAAAAAGGTATTGAAAAAGGTATTGAAAAAGGTATCGTTAAGGGAGCTGTGGATATATTGAAGGACTTTGGTCGCAAAGATGCCGAGATCAAAACAATCATTATGCAAAAATACAGCCTTACCGATAAAGATGCAAATGAATACCTATAACTGCCATTCGTATTTTTCTGTTCGTATACAGGCAAATACCGGAGATTGTGAAGCTAATCATGGAACCTCAAATTCTCTTAGTAAGATAAGACGCTTTAGAAAAAGGCAATCATGAGCATTGTGTATCAGATACCCCGTCATGTAAACTAGAAAATCGTACTGCAACTATATACTGCACCAGATATTTTGTTCATTCAGGCAATACCATTTTAAGTTATCTATCCTACCGCAAGGGCAATGCATCACCAAAGCCTTTGCGGTTATTTAAATGCTTATTATCTATCGTTCGCTTTTCTCTTTATCCATAAAACTCATATCGTTATTTTTCCTCAAAGAGTTTTGTAAATGCAGAATATTGACAGATGATCTTCCTCCCTCTTTTTTCCATCACAGACCATACTCCTTTTACACCCATGTAACATTCCCGCCCTGAAAAAACGCTTCTGCAAAGGATATCATTTCTCTTGTTTCTCAATCCCCTTCATAAATGATGTGACTAACCAGTTTATACAGATTCAGCTATTTTCTTCCACATATATCAAAACCTGTCCATATTATATAATCATAATATATTTTTATTAAATACTCAGATATCCTTAGAAGTATCTTTATCGCCCACGCAAACCGAACTATTGAAAAATTAATTTTTCATTAAATAACTTAAACTAACTCCACATTATTCTTTTATTTTCTGCCTGCGTATATATTGCTCCAGGCTTTTTGGCACAATCCTGATCTGGTTTCCAAAACGGTATGCCTCTATCTCTCCTCTTTTAATCAGCCTCCGAACCGTCCCTGTGCTGATCGTAAGTTCACCAGCCGCCTGTTTTATTGACAGATAGGCTTCATATCCAGGTATCTGACTCATTTTTGATTCCTCCTTTCATTTGGTTAATTTTATGTTGCTGGTAAAATTTATAAGTATGACACACATGAACGTAATAGAAGATTTGGCATAAAAGTTGACTCATATATATACAAAATACTAAAAAAAGAGAGTGCAAAAAAAGGAGGAGTTAGACATGTATACTTTACAGGATTACGAAATAGAAGAAGAAAAAAATGCGGGCAGGAAAAATAACGGCTATTCCATCCATACTTTTGAAGTTGTGATTCCACTACTAAATCAGGACGCTTTTATAAAATACAAATCCTTACTGGAAAACCGCTGCACAAAGCAGGACGCCAGGTCCGGATACCATAACCAGCATTATTACATGTGCCTAAAAAAACGCTTAACTCATGCATTTGCAAACCATTATACTTGTTTTGACAATGAAGATTTGTTCCGGCTTGGAATATCCAACCTTTGCCTTATGAAAGGAAAATATATTACCCCCGATTATCAAGCAAACACTGGCAAGATGTTCATTTCCTTTCAGGTAAATCCGAGAATCCTGCTTGGGCACACGGAAAATAAATATATCTGTATCATACCTTGCAGCGAAATTGAACAGGTTATTCCTGCCTTATTTGCTACCTTACGGACTTTCGGGTTTGAAGATGACGTTTTAATAGCAACGGAAATAAAAAGGCTGGACTTATGCGCCAATATCCGCCTGAAAGACCAGCCAGCCGCAGAACGCTACTTAAAACTGATGCGCAAAGGAGGGCATTACAGGGGGCTTAACACAAAAGAAATGCCGTTAGATCCAGTTTCACACCGCCATAAACACCCTGGAAATGAAGTTCGTTATGTCAATGGGTCATATTCCCGCTACGGGATTCGGGAAACGCTGTCCATTTACCTAAAATATCCACAAATGCAGGAAAGAAGCTACCTTTACGATGCAGGCGAGATTGAACAGGCAAAAGGACAGGTGAGGTTTGAACTTCGGGTGAAGGCTCCAAAACTCCGCTATCTGAAAAAAAAGTACGCCCGCCCTACTTCCATCCAACTCCTTGACGCAGTACAGGACATCGGCATTGACATTTTAGGCGCCTATTTAGGCGGAATCTATGGTACAGGGAAATTTGTAAAAACCAGCCATGCAATTGAGCTTGTGAAACAGACCAACTGCCATCATAAACAGGTAAAGGGCATAATGTCACAAATCATCCGACAGGCACGCAAAACCGACATTGCAGAAGCATTTCATATTCTTCCGCCCCAGCAACGGTATATGTTCAAAACCTATTTTAACCGGCTGGGAATTTCGCCTGTCACTTTTCCAGACTCATGGGAAGAAGAAGCCTTTGAAAACCCTGCCACCTATATTCTGAATAATAATGTAAACGAACGCAAACAACCTTATCCTTCCTGATTGTTGGACGGCGAATTGAGGGAGACATAAACGGCAAATTATTTTTCCAACC
>ERZ778516.1390-NODE-1390-length-18286-cov-15.223246_pt1 | contig 18286 bp, 23 predicted proteins | sample MGYA00510342_ERZ778516 | MGnify/ENA primary metagenome ERZ778516 (study PRJEB29527, sample SAMN07138961) | mouse gut metagenome | material: feces | host: mouse | place: China:Nanjing | collected 2016-01-25 ... | reverse complement strand
GGGTAATAAAAAAGACCTTGACTACCAATGTAAAGTTATGCTATACTTGTTTGGCGATGTAACAGGTCTTTTTTTTATGTCCTGGTTTTATGGAATATACACAAAATAGTTTATGGAGGTGAAATCTGTGAGAGTAAAAATTACATTAGCATGCACAGAGTGTAAACAGCGTAATTATGATACAACCAAGGAGAAAAGGAACCACCCTGACAGAATGGAAATAAGAAAGTATTGCAGGTTCTGCAGAAGGCATACTTTGCATAAAGAAACAAAATAGTCTTGTTAATTAGGCGGGCTGCCATGGAGCAGCTGCAGTATGGAGGCTTACTATGGGAGATTCTGAGAACAAAGAATTAGTTGGGCAGGACGAACCAAAGAAAACTGGAAATGTAGAAAATGAACCAAAGAAAAATGGTGGACGTATTCAGAAATTAAAGTCTGAGTTTAAGAAAATTATATGGCCAGACAAGAATACAGTCATCAAAGAAACTACAGCAGTAGTTGTTGTAACAGTTATTTTGGGTGCAATCATTGCTTTGCTTGATTTAATTATTAAGACAGGCCTTGATAAGATTCTTCAGATGGGATAAGGTGATAGACTATGGCAGATACAGAAGCACATTGGTATGTTGCGCATACTTATTCAGGATATGAGAATAAGGTTAAGATGGATATCGAGAAAACTATTGAAAACCGTAATCTCCAGGACCAGATTCTGGAAGTTTCAGTACCTATGTTAAATATTACTAAAGGGACTGATGGAGACGAGAAGACTGTACAACAGAAGATGTTTCCAGCATATGTTCTTATTAAAATGATTATGAATGATGATACCTGGTATGTTGTGCGTAATACACGTGGCGTAACAGGTTTTGTAGGGCCAGGGTCTAAGCCGGTGCCTCTTTCAGAAGCGGATATAGAGAGCATGGGGCTTAAGGTAGACGCTCCAAACGCACCATTCAGCATTGGTGATTCTGTAGTTGTTAAGTCTGGTGTCTGGGAAGATACTACAGGTGTTGTGCGCCAGATTGACCACAAGAATAGCACGGTTACTATTAATATAGATATGTTTGGCCGTGAAACACCAGTAGAAATAAGTTTCAATGATATTGAAGCTGTTTAGCAGCCTTATTTCACTACTGCATATAGATTGGAATAACAGATTAAAATAGAATGGCTGCTTCTATACGGTTGTTGTATACCAGCAAGCCAGTGGATTTTGCGGTAAAACGCATTATTATAGTAGGAGGTACTAAGAAATGGCTAAGAAAGTCGAAGGATATATAAAATTACAGATTCCTGCTGCAAAGGCAACTCCAGCACCACCTGTTGGTCCTGCGCTTGGACAGCATGGAGTTAATATTGTACAGTTTACAAAGGAGTTTAACGCTAAAACAGCAGGACAGGAAGGCATGATTATCCCTGTTGTTATTACAGTATACCAGGATAAGAGTTTCAGTTTTATAACAAAAACTCCTCCAGCAGCAGTACTTATTAAGAAAGCCTGCAATATCCAGTCAGGTTCAGGTGTTCCTAATAAAACAAAAGTTGCTAAAATTTCTAAGGACAAGATAAGGGAAATTGCTGAAACAAAAATGCCAGACTTAAATGCTGCAACTGTTGAGGCAGCAATGAGCATGATAGCTGGTACAGCACGCAGCATGGGTGTAGCTGTAGAAGAGTAATTGTATTTAGGTTTTAAAGATTATTATATTTCATAAAATTAGTTGTATATAAAGAGGTTTGTTATTGTTTTGGACGATGTGGGAGGCGGCACTAAAGTGCCTTTGAACCCGCCGTTACTACCACCAGGAGGTTAATTATGAAAAGAGGAAAGAAATATGTAGAAGCTGCTAAGTTAGTTGACAGGACACAGCAGTATGAAGTTCCAGAAGCTGTTGCTTTAGTTAAGAAGACAGCAGTTGCAAAATTTGATGAAACAGTAGAAGCACATTTCAGGCTTGGTGTTGATGGCCGCCATGCAGACCAGCAGGTACGTGGCGCAGTTGTACTGCCACATGGTACAGGTAAGAAGGTACGTGTACTTGTATTTGCAAAGGGTGATAAGATAGACGAAGCTTTAGCTGCAGGTGCTGATTATGCAGGCGGTGAAGAGCTTGTGCCAAAAATCCAGAATGATGGATGGCTTGAGTTTGACGTTGTAGTTGCTACCCCTGATATGATGGGTGTTGTAGGACGTCTTGGACGTGTACTTGGACCAAAAGGACTTATGCCAAACCCTAAGGCTGGAACAGTTACAATGGATGTTACAAAGGCTGTTAACGATATTAAGGCTGGTAAAATTGAATACAGGCTTGATAAGGCTAATATAATCCACTGTCCTGTAGGAAAAGTTTCATTTACAGAGGAACAGTTAATTGAAAATGTTAATGCACTTGTTGCTGCAATTACAAAGGCTAAGCCTTCATCAGCAAAAGGCCAGTATTACAGAAGTGTTACACTTGCAAGTACAATGGGTCCTGGTGTAAAGGTAAATACAGCAAGGTTTATATAACAAGCAGCTATACAATTATCTTTTATAAATAAAATATGTTGCGGAAAATATAAAAGGGAACGTTTATACGTTCCCTTTTATAGATTTAAGTAAAACAGTATTTTATGCTATTATATCAATAGTGCTTGTTCCAGATGTACCTGTACCAGAAGTATTTGTCTTAGGTACAGTATTTGGCGTTGTAAGGTTGATATAGTTAGATGCTTTATAAATCTTCCCTGCATAATGCTTAATCTGTTGTGAAAAACCACTATCAGAAGAAAGTACCTTGGATATTTTTGAAGGAGAACATTTAAGCAGCTTTTCTTTATCAACTTTTAGCTTGCCAGAAGCAGATACATTGATACCTATGCTTTCAAGCTGGTCTTTATTGTTTATTATATAGTTCTTGAGCTTCTTGGTTGGACGTGTAATATCATATGCTATTGCGTCGCTTGTACTTGATGACAAGTTATTATATGTATCTACAAAAGCCTTGATATTATTATAAATTCCAACACCATTGTCAGAAGAATATTCCAAATCACGCAATGTTTTGGCAACTTTTGAAAGAGCACTTGAATCTGCTGTTACTAAAATCTTGTTTTCCAGTTTTTTACGTGTAACTTCCCTGGCAGCAGGACGGTTTTTAGAATAATAATTCCTCATTATAAAGTTATAACTTGATGAGGTTGAAGTTGCATTTATAGCCATAATCGCACCTCCCCGGAAATTTTAAATGCACATATACTAATACTTCTCTTTTATTTATCGGCTAAATATGCTATTATTTTAACATTATTATAAAAAATTCATGTATAACATAAGTTTAACATTTTTTATGATACAGCCACAGCCTGGCAATAAAATATATCTGGCAGGCAACAAAAAATCCTAGGGCGTGTTTGAAAATTAAAAAATGCACAAATTATGTGGCTCTGGCAATTCCAAAATTTTACCAATGGAAAGCCATGTTACACATGGCTTTGCACGCATCCCGCTTGGATGGGATGCGCAGTGGTGCATAAAGCCCCAAAAAACGTGGCTTAAGCACCAGCGCCCACAAACAGCTGCCTTTTGGTAAAACATTTGGAATTTGCCAGAGTAATATAATCTTTGTGCAGTTTGATGGTTTAAAAGCAATTTTCAAACACGCCCTAGTAAAATAAAAAAGGCTTGTACATTAATAATTTTGAAAGAATATTTCCAGATATACTATGGCTTGTATATTGTTTTTATAGTATTTTGGGATATAATGGTTATAATAGTTAATAAGAGGAGCTTTAGGTTGAAAAATAATTCTAAAGCAGGCTTGTCTTGCTATGTTATTTAAGTTGCAAAAGGCGTAGAATGGGGATATTATATAAAATTATTTTGCCTGTATTATGCTGGCATGGAGGAAGTTATGGAATTCAGGGATATTACTATTGATGATAAGGAATGGATGTCGGAAAAGTTTAAAGAAGACAATAGAAAGGCATGTGAATTCTGTTTTGCCAACTGTTATTTATGGAAACGTATATATCCTTTAAAGGTTGCAGATACATGTGGATGTGCTATACTTAAATATGTATTTGAAGATGATATATATTATGCATTTCCTGTAGGCAATGGTGATAAAAAGAAAGCACTTGAAAAGATTATACGTTATGAACAAACAGAGGGGAATAAGGTGAAAATCAGTGGTATTTTAGAGGAGGAAAAAGACCTTATTGAAAGCTGGTATCCTGGACGTTTTAATATAGAAGAGGACAGGGACAGAAGTGATTATATATACGATACAGAGGATTTGTCACTGCTTGCAGGCAGGAAATACCACAGTAAGAGAAACCATATTGCACGGTTTAAAGATAATCCTGGATGGTTTTATGAAAAGATTACAAAAGATAATGTAGAAGAGTGTGTGAGGATGAACCATATATGGAAGAAGAAACGTGTGGATAAATGGGACGATATGATGCAAGAAGAATATGATGTTGTCAAAGAAGCACTTATGTGTTTTGAAGAACTTGGACTTACAGGAGGACTTCTTAGGAAGGATGGGGAAGTTATTGCTTTTACATTGGGGGAACCATTATCTGATGATACATTTGTAGTGCATTTTGAAAAGGCATTTCCAGAGATACAAGGTGCATATACTATGATAAACCAGCAGTTTGTACTTGCAGAGTGCCAGAACTATAAATATATAAACCGGGAAGAGGATACAGGGGATGAAGGTCTTCGGAAAGCGAAGCTTTCATATCATCCTGTAATATTGTTAAGTAAATATACAGCCTGCCAGAGAGGATAATTGAGAAGGAGGGACAATATGGGTAAAGTTCTTATTGTAGTTGATATGCAGAATGATTTTGTTAATGGAGCACTTGGTACAAAGGAGGCAGAACTTATTGTGCCAAAGGTAACAGAGAAAGTGAAGGATGCAGTAGATAATAACAATGGGGTAATATTTACAAAAGATACACATTATAGTGATTATCTTAGTACAGCAGAGGGAAAAAACCTTCCTGTAGAGCACTGTATAAAAGGAACTGCAGGATGGGAGATTATACCTTGTTTAAGCAGTTATGCACATAATATTATTGAGAAAAATACATTTGGAAGTGTAGATTTGCCAAAGGCAACAGAAGCTTATGATGAAATAGAGCTTATAGGGCTCTGTACTGATATCTGTGTGATATCCAATGCTATTTTATTAAAGGCACATTTTCCAGAGAAGGACATATCTGTGGATGCTGCATGTTGTGCAGGTGTTACACCACAGTCACATAATAATGCCCTTGAAGCAATGAAAATGTGCCAGATAAAAATTAATAATGCATAATTTTACTTAAGCCTTTTAAGGATTTCAAGAGTGTATTCCCATGTCCTGCGGACACTTTCTACATCCATGGATTCCTGAGGGGTATGGATGTTTTTAATATCAGGGCCATAAGATACACAGTCAAGCCCAGGAAGTTTCCCAGCAAAAAGACCACATTCGACCCCTGCATGTATTGCCTGTACTACAGGTTTCTTTCCATACTGTTCTTCAAATACTTCTGTCATAAGGCGGCACAGGGGTGAGTCTTTTTTGTATTCCCATGCAGGATAATCACCTTGGCATGTAATAGTGCATTTAAGTGCTTCTGCCAGGCATTTTATGCGGTTTATAACTTCTTCCTTTTCAGTGCTTATGCTGCTTCTTACAGAATAATTTAACGATACTTCTGTAGAATAGTGAGCATAAGCATATCTTTGGTCAATCTTTGCCATTTGGTAGTACCATTCTCCAGAATTGTGTTTATAACCATATCTTCTGTCAATTTGTGTTATTTTGAGTATGCCAAGATTAAGGGAGGTCTGCACAAGGCCTTCTATATCATGGCTCATGCGCTGTATTCCATTAGGAAAACTTACAAGCGCAGTTATAATCCTTGATGTGGATTTATTATTAAATGCATATCTATTTGACCCTTCTTCTATTTCAATGTTTGTTTTTATACCTGGGTCTGTAGAATAATACTCATTAGAATATATTTTATCTATTTCTTCAATATCTTTCTGTACATCCTCTATAACTGTTCCAGTCTTAAAAACAACTGTTGCATGTGTTTCTCTTGGTATTGCATTATCTTTATTGCCGCCATATATTGAAAATATATTAAACTGGTATTTTTGTGAAAGTAAGTAAAGGGTTCTTCCCATAAGCATATTGGAATTGGCCCGTCCCTTGTCTATTTCAACACCAGAATGGCCTCCTTTGAGACCAGTTATCTTTATTGTGGCAGGTATACCAGATACACCTTTCCTTATTACAGGAAGATGTACAGTAACTGAAGCACCGCCTGCACAGCTTACAAGCAGGTATCCTTCTTCTTCTGAATCAATATTAAGCATAATACGTGATTTAAGAGGTGAACAGTCAAGTGCTGCTGCCCCTGTCATTCCAATTTCTTCATCAACTGTAAATACTGCTTCAATAGGCGGATGTGGGATATTATCTGATTCAAGTATTGCGAGTGCATAAGCTATTGCAATACCATCATCACCTCCAAGTGTTGTGCCTTCTGCGGAAATAATGCCATTATCAAGATGCAGTTTAATTCCATCTTTTTCAAAATTAATATTGCATCCTGCTTCTTTCTCACATACCATATCAAGGTGTCCCTGTATAATTACAGAAGGGGAATTTTCGTAGCCTTTAGTGCCTTCTTTCCATATGATTACATTGTTATTTTCATCTTTAATATATTTAAGTCCATGTTCTATGGCAAAATTGGCACAGAAATTACTTATTGCATCTGTATTGCCAGAGCCATGTGGTATATTGCATATTTCCTCAAAATATTTAAAAACAGGTGCAGGTTCTAAATTTGATAAAATACCCATTTTATGCCTCCTTTTTAGTCTTTTTTACGTGATGGTACTAATATAAAATTATTGCGCTTAAGGGTCTGCATAAATGCAATAACACGGTTAAGCATAGAATCTTTTTCATCAGGAAATGTATCTGACATAATATTTAAAATGTTATAAACTGTATTCCTGCCATCTAGTGCTTTCCACAATACAGAACCATATTTGTCAAGTGAAATATGGCTGGTTTTTGGTTTATGGAGAAGTTTCTGCGCTATCCTATGGTGTATACCCTGGTTTATAACATCTATAACAACAATACCTTCTTCATTTTCAGACCATTTATAATATGGGTTGCGCAGCATTACTGTATCCATATAGTTTTGTGGTATCTTTTTAGTTTTCTTTCTTGCCATTACAGGGCACACACCTTTCTATATATCTTATAATTTGTTTTTTGCTTAGATAGTATACCAGATATAACGGTTTAATCTGCTGCCTGGTCTTTATATAAGGAGAAGAATACAAGTGATGCAAGTAGTATTATAAAGAAAAATACACCACCTGTATTACCAAGTATTCCACCAATATTTATAAAATCTGCAACTGAACCATCTTTAAATGGTATAATTGCAAGTACAGCAAGCAGGATACCTACAAGGCCTTCACCAGCAATAAGGCCAGAACTGTATAATATTCCATTTTCGGTAACAGATTTACGCTCATTATCTGCCTTGCATTTATTTTCTAAGAACCAGCGTATAACACCTCCTGCAAATATAGGGGCTGAAAGGTGTATAGGCAGATAAAGCCCTATAGCAACTGGAAGTATAGGAAGTCCAAGCACTTCTATAGCAACTGCAATACCTACGCCACAGAATACAAGTCCCCATGGAAGTGAACCTCCCATAACACCTTCTACAACAAGTTTCATAAGTGAAGCCTGTGGGGCAGGGAGCTCTGTTGAGCTATAACCCCATGCAGCATTAAGAAGATACATAATGCCGCCTATGGCAAGTCCTGATACTACAGCACCAAAAAGCTCACCAATCTGCTGGCGCATAGGTGTAGCACCAACTATATAGCCTGTCTTTAAGTCCTGTGAAGTATCACCCGCCATTGCAGCAACAATACATATTACAGTACCAATACATATTGCAGAAGCCATTCCTTTATAACCGTCAGTACCAGTTGCTTTTAAAAGTGCAGTTGCTATAAGAAGTGTAGCTATAGCCATTCCTGATACTGGGTTATTAGAAGAACCAACAAGCCCTACCATACGGCTTGATACAGTAGCAAAGAAAAAACCAAATATTACAATTATTAAAGCTCCAAGGAAACTTATAGGAACAGATGGCATAATCCATATTATAACAGCTATAACCAGGGCACCACCAAGTACAAATGGCATTGGAAGGTCTGTGTTGGTGCGGAGGCTTTCTGCTTCTTTATGTCCAAATCCTTTAATTGCTTTGCTAAATGTTTTTACTATAGTTGGAAGTGTTTTTAAAAGGCTTATAATACCACCAGCAGCAACAGCACCAGCGCCTATATAGCGTATATAGCTGCTCCATATCTGGTTTGTAGACATTTCACTTATTATCTTATCAGAAGGTGCCATTATTGTATCTGCACCAAAAAGTGCAATAAGTGGCATAAGTACAAACCATGCAATAATACCTCCAGAAAACATATAGCCTGATATTTTTATACCACATATATATCCGACACCCGCAAGTGCAGGAAGTACATCTATACCAAATCCTGCACCTTTAAGAGGTTTAATCTGCCAGTCCGTTTCAGAAGGAAACAGTTTTATGCCATCAGCAATAAATTTGTATAATGCAGCAATGCCAAGTCCTGAGAATACGATTTTTGACTTTGCACCTCCGCTTTCACCTGCAAGAAGGACTTCTGCACAGGCTGTTCCTTCTGGGAATGGAAGTGTGCCATGTTCTTCTACAATAAGTGCAGTACGCAGTGGAACCATAAAAAGCACACCAAGCAGACCACCGCATATAGTAATAGCAGCAATTTCAAGAAAATGGGGTGCAGATATTGTGCTGTTTTCGTCCGCCCACATAAATAATGCAGGCAGTGTAAATATTGCACCTGCAGCAAGGGATTCACCAGCAGAGCCAATAGTTTGTACCATATTATTTTCTAGTATAGAGCTTTTTCTTAAAATCTTACGTATAATTCCCATAGAAACAACTGCTGCTGGAATTGAAGCAGATACAGTCATGCCTACACGTAGTCCAAGATATGCGTTGGCACCGCCAAATATAACAGCAAGCAGTGCGCCAAGAATTATAGAAGTAATTGTAAATTCAGGCATTACTTTGTCTGCTGGGACATATGGCTTGAAATTCTTATCATTATTCATTTTATACCTCTTTCTTTCTGTGCTGCCAGCCAGCCCTGGGATTATAATTAATATGCCTGTCTGGAAGTCCATGGCTTAGGCATTGGGCACAAATTAAATTTTAATAATTATAGCAAATATTACATAATCTGACAAATCAAATATTTCCTAAATGTAAAAAATATTAAATATATTTTACATTTACAGAAAATAATTGAGTTAGCAGTATTTTTATTATAATATGTTTGATAAAAGACTAAAACTGGTTGCCATAGTTTTTATTAACTTAATATCTGTAGTTATTGCAAGTATAATATGTGTCATAATATTAAATATAAGGTATAGTTTGTATTTTTCATGGATACATATACCTTTAGCTGGAATAATTATTTTTTAATTACTTTTTGATTTTGGTTTTCCAGGATTATTGTTTGTAAGTACAGGCATAATATTCAAGGAAAAGACATCATTTTATAAGATGCTGTATATTACAAGAGGCAAAGTAATTACAGATTTATTATTTCTACTTGCAGGCTCTGCATTTATGCTGCTTGGCAGTTTTTTCTTTTTTATGTTTGCGGTTGCAGGCAATATTATTTCCTTTACAATTATTATAATTACTTATATATGACGTGGAACCTGCGTTATATTGCCATTTGCAGGATATAAAAATAACCAGAAAGTATGCCATTATGTGAAACAGGCATGAATACCACTTGTAAATTCTTGTATTTTATAAGATTGCTGTGTATAATATTAGCAGGTGATGGAAGAATAACAAGTATTATTAACCTGGGGGATATTATGAGGATATTAGTTATTTTTACAGGAGGGACAATAGGAAGTACAGAAAATGGAAGTTATGTGTCACCTGATAAAGAAAAACCATACAAACTTATAAATATGTATAAAAAACTTGCCATTAAAAATAAGGGCAGCAGTAGTGTTATATTTGATATATTAACCCCATACCAGGCACTTAGCGAAAATATTAACTGCAATAATTTCAGGATACTTTCAGAATGTCTGGAAAAAGTAGATGAAAATGCCTATGATGGGGTAATAATAACACATGGCACAGATACCTTACAATATACAGCAGCATTTACAGGTTATATAATGGCAGGGGCACAGATACCAATAGTGCTGGTATCAGCAAATTATGTACTTGAGGATGTCCGTTCAAATGGTGTGGATAATTTTTATTATGCTGTAGAATTTATATGCCATAAGAAGGGCAGGGGAGCATTTGTTTCATACCGTAATATTGGGGATTATCCTAAAATCCACCGCGCGGCAAGACTGGTTATGCACCAGGCATATAGTGATAGTATATATAGCATATGTGATTCATATTATGGATATTTTGATAAAGAAAAGTTTATTTATAATAATAAATATTATCTTAATGATAATATTAAATATAATGGGACAAAAATGTTTAATGTACCATCTGGAAGCTGGCAGTCAGGAATAATGGAAGTACATCCATATCCTGGAATGGAATATATGCTGCCAAAGAATGGTATAAAAGCGGTGCTTCATTACACATACCATTCAGGGACTATATGCAGTACTACACCTGGGTTAAAAGAGTTTGCAGAATATACAAAGTCCAGAGGAATACCTGTGTTTATAACAGGTGCAGGGCTTGGGGCAGATTATGAAAGTGTAGGATGTTATAAGGATTTTGGGTTTTATGTACTGCCAGCAGCGTCACCAGAAGCAATGTACATTAAATTGTGGCTGTGTATTATAAATAATGAGGATACAGCTGGCATAGCAGAAATAATGCAGGTTCCAGTAGCAGATGATATATATGTGTAATATACAATAATAAGATTGGAGAGTGGGGCAATGGATAAAATAAAGTTTTATCTTCCAGATTTTTATAATAAATTTGCTTTAAACCAGTTAATTATAAATATGATGAAAGAATATCCTGAGTGTTTTTATGATAATATAGAAATAGGCGCTGTATATGGATGTTTCCCAGGTTCATTGTGGAATGGCGGCAGGGTATGTCCTGGATATACACGTAAAGAACAGGTTTTAGGTGTGTTAAAGGATTATAATGATAATGGCATACCATGCAGGTTTACATTTACTAACTCACTGTTAGAAGAAAAACATTTGTATGATACATTCTGCAATATGTGTCTTAAACTTGCAGATAATGGAATGAATGAAGTCCTGGTTAATTCACCACTTCTTGAAGAATATATACGCAGTAATTACCCTGGATATAAAATAATACTTTCTACAACAAGGGAAATTAAGGAGATTGAAGAAATTGAAAAGCAGGCATTAAAAGACTATTATATTATAGTGCTTGATAAATCATTTAATAATACAGATAAACTAGAACAGCTTAAAGATAAAGATAAATATGAAATACTTGTGGACTCATTTTGTATGGATTTATGTCCAAACAGTACCAGCCATTACAAGGAAGTTTCAAGGGCACAGCTGGAGTTTGATAGTGCTGTATTTCCTTCATGCCGTGCAATAAACAGGGATTTTTATGAGTTTTTAATTAATGAAACTTTTATTACAGTTGAAGATATATATGGAAAATATTATGAAATGGGATATAATAAATTTAAGCTTGACGGACGTGCATTCAATGTGTACACAGTAATGGAAAGTTATATGTACTATCTTGTAAAACCTGTGCACAGGGACAGGGTAAGGCTTTCTGTTATAAAAGCCTTAGACCGTCTGGAGTAACAGGGCATGTAATAAAAGTAAAAGCTGGAAGGGCGGAAATTGTTGTGGCAAAAGAATTAAAGACTAACGCTATGAGGATATTAGATAAAAATAAGATTGAATATGAATTAAATACATATGAATGTGATAATTTTACAGATGGGAAATCTATAGCAGACATGCTTGGGCAGGATTATAATATTTCATTTAAAACGCTTGTAGCTGTTGGAAAAAGTAAGCAGTATTATGTATTTGTAATTCCAGTTGTAGAGGAGCTGGACTTAAAGCAGGCGGCAAAGACAGCAGGTGAGAAGAATATTGTACTGCTTCATGTTAAAGATATTAACCAGGTTACAGGTTATATAAGGGGAGGATGCACACCTATAGGCATGAAGAAACAATATCCTTCATTTATCCACATTAGTGCAAAAGACTATGATAAGATAATTATAAGCGGAGGCAGGCTTGGGACACAGATTATAATTAACCCAGATGACCTTGTGAAGGTTACAGACGGGAAATATGCAGATATAATCATACATTGATATTAACAGGAATGGAGGATTATTTAATGAAAGAACGTGAACATGTCAGGGGATGGAAGAAACAGACTAATAATAAGTTTTTAAATATGTATGAGGCAGAAGCAGTAGATGCCAATGGCAATACATTTTCGTATTACTTTGCTACAAGGAGGGAAGATGGGCAGCTTATGTGCCAGACAGGCAAGTTGTGGGCAGAAGGTGCTGTATTTTATGCACTTCTTAAAGAAGACCCTTCTAAAATAGTGCTTGTAAGGCAGTACAGGTATCCAGTAAATGATTATGTATTTGAACTGCCTGCTGGGCTGGTTGACAAGGGGGAGACAGCATGGGAAACAGCAGTAAGGGAAATTAAAGAAGAAACAGGACTGGATTTTGAGCCATATACAGATTATCCTGATTGCCTGAAAAGGCCATTTATACAGAGCCAGGGTATGTCTGATGAATGTGATATAACAGTATATGGTTATGCGTCAGGGACACCTTCACTTGAAGGCAATGAAGCAACAGAAGATATAGAAGTTATTATTGCAGGCAAGGAAGAAGTGAAAGAGATACTTTCTGAAAAACTTGTTACTATGAGGACATATTACCTGCTTATGCAGTTTTTAAAAAGTGACCCTGGCAACCCATTTGAATTTCTAAATATATAAATAGCATAAGAATGGAGGGCTGAATATGAAGGTGGCCTGGAAAAGAGCATTGGCTATGGCAGCAGTAATTTCTATAACAGCCAGTGCAGCAGGATGCAGCCACAAACAGGAAAAAACTCCAAAGCCAAAGCCACAGGCAACAGCTGTTGTTGATAATGGAAATACAGATGCAAAAGGTAAAGGGGAAGGACAGGCTGATGTACCTCTTGTTATAGGCTGTAATAAATTAGATGGGAAATTTAACCCTTTTATTGCAAAAAGTGAAGATGACCAGCAAGCATCAGGTTTAACACAGATTTACCTGCTGGAAAATGACCGCAATGGAAATGTTGTATGTAATGGGATTGATGGTGAGATAAGAGCATATAATAACAGGGATTATACCTATTATGGACCTGCTGATGTAAAAATTACCTATAATAAGAAAAAAGATGAAACAGTATACAAAATAACTTTGCGTGATGACCTTAAGTTTAGTGATGGTGAACCTGTTACAATAGATGATGTGCTGTTTACTATTTATGTTTTATGTGATAAAAGCTATAAAGGCACTTACAGTCTTGGCAGACAGGATATCAGGGGATTGTCAGAATACCAGAAAAATAAGAAAGTAAAAAGTATTGCTGGTATAAAGCGCATTGATAATTATACAATGTCTGTTACAACAAATGGGTTTGATATATCTATGGTACAGTCATTAAGGATACCAATATGCCCTCTGCATTATTATGGAAATAAACAAAAATATCATTATAACAGGAATAAATTTGGCTTTAAAAAGGGTGATGCATTATCAGTGTGTGGCAATAAGAAGCCACCAATAGGTGCAGGGGCATATAGGTTTGTAAAGTATGAGAACGGAATTGTATATTATGCTTCCAATGAGCTTTATTATAAGGGCTGCCCTAAAATTGCCTATTTACAGCTTAAAGAAATGGAAGATATTTTAAATGCTGCACAGGAAAAAATTAATAAAGCTATAGAAGAAGAACAGGCACAAGGGATAAATTATAATAATGATACACAGCCAGAAAGCACAGTAAAACCATCCAGTGTACCAGAAGGCACTATTAACCATAATCCAGAAGCACTTGAAATGACAGAAGGCACGGTTGACATTATTAATACAGAATTATCAGAAGAAAACCTTTTCTGGCTGGCATATGCCAACTCAAATGGTGAAATATCAGGTAATAAAATTGCCACAAGTTTTGTACCAGAAGGAGTATACCAGTATATAGGTATAAATGCAGGGAATGTAAAGGCAGGCAGGAATATTTACAGTAAGGAGTCTAGAAATTTAAGAAAGGCATTTGCAACTGCATTTAGCGCATTTAAAGATGAATTATATAATAGTTATACAGAATATGCAAGATTAATACAATATCCCTTATGGCTTCCATATACTAATGGAAAAGAAGAGGAAATGCCATTTTATAATAAAGATATAAATGGAAATGTAATATATAAAGAAGATGCAGATGATATAGAGAAGTATGAAAATGTAAAGGAAGCTGTGCTTTCATATCTTGAGGCAGCAGGTTATACAATAAATGGTATGTCAGTGACAGAAGCGCCAGATGGAGCAGAGAAGTCATATACTTTAATGCTTGATGGTGGAAGCAGCAGTCCTTTATACCAGATGGCGTCTAAAACAGCAGCATTATTTAAAGATATTGGCATGGAACTTAAAATTACTGATATACAGAAAGAAAATACATCAGGAAAAAAGCCAGGAAATAAAAAAAAGGTGCCAGCGGATTTATGGTCTGGTGAGTCCAGGGGTAATGCTGGCTGCAGCCTGTATAACCAATATATAAATAATAACAGGTTTGGGCTTTCCAGGTCTGGCATAAGCAAGCTGTTAAAGCATGCAGATAGTACTGTAAGAGAGGCAGGACGCCAGAAACGTTACATGAATTGTTATAAAAATATATGGAACCTGGCAGCAGAAGTCCCATTAAATGAATTACAGTCAATAGATTTATATAGTTCAGCCCGTATTGATATTGATACAATGCCAAAGGATGTAACTGTATATTATAACTGGCTTGATGAGATAGAAGATATTGAGATGAAATAATATTAAAAGGGCTGCCGCATTAAGAATGAAATATACAAGATATATTATTCTGGTAAAATAAATTTTCTGTATCTTGTATAAGACTTTCTTAATGCGGCAGCCCTCTTTTGATATTACCAGGAAACTGATGTAATCTTAAAGCGTAAGCAAGGACGTCTGCTTTTTATAAAAGATAAGTATAAATCATATAATAATGGCAAATGCTTCCTCCAAGTACAAACAGGTGGAAGATTTCATGTGAGCCAAAATTTTTATGAAGGTTATTGAAGACAGGAAGTTTCAATGCATATATAATACCACCTATAGTATATATAACACCACCTGCAAAAAGCCATGCAAAGGCTGTAGAAGATATTGCTGTAAAAAGTGGTTTAAATGCAAATATACAAAGCCATCCCATTAAAATATATATTGTGGAATTAAGCCATTTTGGTGAATTAATCCAGAATACAGTAAGTATAAACCCACATACAGTAAGGCTCCAGATAAGAATAAGGAGAGGGATGCCAGATGGCTTAGGTAATGCAAGCAGGCATATAGGTGTATAAGTTCCTGCTATAAGAAAATAAATCATTATATGGTCAAATTTCTGTAAAATGCATGTTATGGTTTCCGAAGCGTATATGCTATGGTACAATGTACTTGCGAGATACAAAAGTGCCATGCTTGAAATAAATACTGCTGTTGCAATAACAGGAAGATGTGTCCCGCTTCCAGAAGCTTTGTACAGGATTGGCACAGCCCCGGCAACAGAGAGAAGAATTCCTATAAGGTGTGTTATTGCACTGCCTGGTTCTTTCAGAAAGCTTTTATGCACTGGTGGTTCTTCTTCTGTTATAACAGACCCATGTGTTGAAACTGAAATAGTACCATCAGCATTGGTGTATATAGATGGTGCTGCTACGCCAGCATGGTCTGGCATATGTTTTTTTTGTTTATTTACTGGTTTTGAAATTGCTGTCATATGATTACCTCCTTGTAAAGTGAACTGGTTTAAAAATTTTCCATTTATTAAAGAATTACTCCTTAGGTATCCATATGTATATGATATGATACTTAATAAGAAATTATTAGCTATATGTATATTATATAGGGTGGAATAAAATGACATGTAGTTTTGAAAACTATGTATTATATATTATAATACACTAATACCAGGTATAATGCAAGTAAAAAAGAGGGATATAATAACATATTTTGTGGGCAAAATGCATAAATACAGTAAACTGAAGGTAACAAGCTTTATAAACTTCTGGTATAACATTTATAGAAAGGATAGAGGAATGGATTTAAAAATTGGAGATGTAATAAAAATGAAGAAACAGCATCCATGTGGAAATAATGCATGGGAAATAATGCGGACAGGTATGGATATACGTCTTAAGTGCGGCGGATGTGGCCACCAGGTTATGCTTCCAAGGAAACAGGTTGAGAAAAGTTTCAGGGGGTTTATAGAAAAGCAGGATGAACAAGATGATAATATTAATAGCCAGATATAATTTCTAGCTATTTATAACTGTGAACAATAATAAAACAAATAAATACAAATCTTATAAAAATAAAGCTTGCATAAAATGTTAAAATATGCTAAAGTATTTGATTGTGATACGTTAAATTTCCTTGTTCTTCCCTATTAGGACATGTTGTGTATAAAACACACGGGTTCTGGTGTCACACAGAACTGAAGCCATGGGAGGAGCCAGAGACCAGAAGGAGGTACAGACAGCTATGAACAAATATGAATTAGCGTTAGTTGTCGATGCTAAAATTGAAGATGAAGTAAGAGCGGCAACTGTCGAGAAGGCAAAGGACTATGTAACAAAGGCCGGCGGCAGTATTACAAATGTTGAGGAATGGGGCAAGAAAAGGCTTGCTTATGAAATCCAGCATATGAAAGAGGGCTTTTACTATTTTATCCAGTTTGATGCAGAGCCAGAAGTTCCAGGCAAAATTGAACAGGTTGTACGCATTATGGATAATGTTCTCAGATATTTATGCGTCAGACAGGAAGCATAAGAGAGGAAGGTGTTTCCTTTATGAATAAAGTTATTTTAGTAGGACGTCTGACACGTGACCCTGATATACGTTACTCTTCAGGGGAAACCCAGACAGCGGTAGCAAGATATACGCTTGCTGTAGACCGCAGGTTTAAACGCCAAGGTGATGACCAGACCGCAGATTTTATAAACTGTGTTGTATTTGGCAAAGGTGCAGAATTTGCACAAAACTATTTTCACCAGGGTATAAAGATTGCAGTGACAGGCCGTATACAGACAGGCAGTTATACTAACAAGGACGGCCAGAAAGTATATACAACAGATGTTGTTGTAGAAGAACAGGAATTTGTTGAAAGCAAGGCAGCATCTGCTGCCGCAATGCCAGCAGGCGGATACCAGCAGGCAGCAGCGCCATCAAGGCCTGAGCCTTCACAGGCAGCAGGTGATGGTTTTATGAATATTCCTGATGCAATAGAAGAGGAATTACCATTTAAGTGTTAATTACCAGTAATAATTTAAGGAGGTTATGACATGGCTTACAATAAGGGCGACAAAGAAGGCGCAAGAAGAAGGCCTGCCCGCAGAAGGAAGAAAGTATGTGCTTTCTGTGCGGATAAAGAGCATGATGTAATTGATTATAAAGATGTAAATAAATTAAAAAGATATGTATCAGAAAGAGGCAAAATTCTTCCTAGAAGGATTACAGGAAATTGTGCAAAGCACCAGAGAGCATTAACAGTTGCTGTTAAACGTGCACGCCATATAGCAATTATGCCTTATACAACTGATTAATCCCAGGTGCCATAAAGTTTCTGGCAAAGATATAAATAACCAGTTATTCCATATTTAATATGTGATAGCTGGTTATTTTATTTAGAATTTATTATAACAAAAAAGAAACGCCTGGAGAAGCGTTTCTTAAAGGAGAAGGTATGAAAAAATTTAAGCACTTATCAAATGTTTTTGTTCCATTTGATAAGTATATTATATTGGGAGTTTGTGAATTACAAATGTGTAAGCTGTGAATAAAGTGTAAACATATTGTAAAATAATTTTTAGCGATATCTATATGCTGGTAAAATGTAACGCAAGAGTAATATAATTT
>ERZ778516.1389-NODE-1389-length-18289-cov-5.890205_pt1 | contig 18289 bp, 14 predicted proteins | sample MGYA00510342_ERZ778516 | MGnify/ENA primary metagenome ERZ778516 (study PRJEB29527, sample SAMN07138961) | mouse gut metagenome | material: feces | host: mouse | place: China:Nanjing | collected 2016-01-25 ... | reverse complement strand
CAGTTCATTTAGCTATAAATTATTTTTATCCTGAAAATCAAGGAACATATATTGGTTGGGTGATTTTGATAATAGGGGCTCTTTTGTTTGTACCATTTTTTTTAAAATATTACAAAGTAGAAATTAAATTGAAATAAGTTACTAACTGATATATTTGAACTTTTTTTATAAAGAAAAAGCCAAATTCCTATCTATCGGGCAGGTAAATATATCATTAAAGATTTTCTTCTTGTCATTCACTTTTAATAACAAGAAAGAACTAAATATTAAAATGACTGCCGTAGCTACGCTTCCTAAAATAGTATCGTTAAGTATAAATATACTATCCCATAATGAATTTACAAGGCAACGACATAATATACATAGCCATACACTATTCGCATATAGACTCTTAAAAAAGGTGAGTATTCGGCATGCGTTGTTTCTGCTTATTCAGAACTGAAGTACCAGATTTGTTCACGCCATACTGATTCTTGGGCAAAGGATTATGGTTCTGCACATCAAATTTTTAGGCTTAGTTAATATTTAAAAAGTCATATTGAAAGCAACAGTCAAGATGCCTATGGATTACTTGAACTCCGTAATAAAATTGTTCATCAAAGTTATGTTGCAACAGAAACAGAGGCACGCGATTTTCTTCATTTTGTTGAAACTGTAAATGAATATGACCATAAGAAACAAGAATAGAGACTAGGAAATTTTATATAACTATGAAGACCACATATGAGAATGAACTTAGGAGTTTACGAAGTTGGATTAGCAATGTGAATAATGAATTATTATTTGGAAGACCTGCAGTAATTGATTCAGTTTCGGCAGATAATACATGTTATCAAATTAAAGCTGTAGCAAATGGGATTGAAGTGGAGTATCCTTTTTATACTAAAGAACTCAAAAATATATCTATGAACCTTTTTAAGAATACGGTGTATGGAGTAGTTTCTCTGAATAATGCTGCATTCGGGGAATTGTTTATTATTATCCACCACATCACACAAGAGCCGGTTGATACAGCTATTTGGCGTGAGATACATCCTCGTATTGCGGAAATTTCCCAAAGCCTTTTTGGCGATGGGTATTATGATTCAGCAACAGAAAAAGCAGTAAAAGAGGTGGAAACTAGACTGAGGGAACTTTTTCAAGAGTTAAAACCGAATGCTGTAGTGCCGGCTAAAGTCGGTGACATTATTGGTGCATTGCTTACAGAAAATGGAGCATATCATTTTGCTGATTTGTCTACGGTTAGTGGAAAAGATTATCGCAGAGGAATACAATTTTTATTTGAAGGGATTTTTGCCGCATATAGAAACCCATCTGCTCATAAGAACATTCCATGTACAAAAAGGGAATCTATTGAGCAAATCATGTTGGCAAGCCAGTTAATGTATATATTGGATAAACAATACTATAAATGAGCAAATGTAAAATACTACATAATAATTTCTGTGATAGACAAATAATACAATTAAAATATCAAATAATATCTTTGATACAAAGATAAGTCACTATACTTTTTGTGCGTTTTGATATTGTCAATATTACTTTACTCTTTTTTTACCAAATTTTCTATGCAGCCATATTCAATGAATCATAATGGTTATGCTGATAAATCTTTACAAATATGTAAAAGAAAAGGACATTCAAAATGATTTTATCAATCCTAATGAAAAGAATCATGAATAAAACAGAATATCAGACAGAACAAAAATTATATCCTCTCCACTTTCAGATGGCGTGTGGTTCATGACCACAAAGAGGGTTTCCCACGAGGAACCAATGAAAATCACCTTGAAAAAGCTATGGAATCTGATATAATAAGAATATTAATAGGAGGGAGGCGGAGAAAATGGATTTAGACTTACAAATATTGGATATGGCAGGAGCTACGCCAGAACATTCAGCAGTTATTGTAAATTTTGTATCAGCAATACGGAAACAGTTAAGAAATAGTACTTGTTTTGTCTATTCAGACAACGTACAATATAAATGGAAAACGAAAGAAGGAGAAGAAAAAACAGTTATTCCAGATGCTTCTATAAATTGTCAGACCAAAAGAAAAAGAGGCAGTAATTTTGTTGGGATTCCCCGTTTTGTGATGGAAGTTTTAAGCCCGTCAACAGAAAAGTATGACCGAGGGGATAAAATGGATTTATATAGACAGCAGGAAATTGAAGAATACTGGATTGTTGACTGGAGAAGAAAGCAGATAGAAATTTATGAATTGGATTATGAAGGTGATATTCCTAAATATTATCTGTGGCAAACAATTACTGAATCAAATAAAAGTGAATTGAAAATTATTCATTTCCCACATATAAAGATTACTTTTGATGAATTGTTTGACGAGATAGAAACATAATGAAACTTCAATATTAATTAAAAAGGGAGGCAAAGAAAAAGTGCCTGAAGTATCATCATTTTATGGAATAAGAGTTATAATGTATTATGACGACCATAATCCGCCACATTTCCATGCGGGATATCCATTAACCGAGAAACCCATATTCTCGGTGTGAGTGATATTTATACTATGTTTCTCAGGAAATGGAACAGTACAAGGGCTACACTATATCCGAGATTGACCTGCTTCGAGGAACAGTTACCTTTACAAATGGTGAGGTAATCAAAGCTGGCGATGTTTCCTAAAAAGATATGCGTCGTATTCAGATTAGAGAGACTATCCTTTCTCATTTTGAACAAAGAAGAAAAGCTCTTTAATATGGGTATCAAATGCCTGTCATTGTTCTTTATTGATGAGGTTGCAAAGTATCGTCAATATGATGAGAACGGTGATGAAGTGCTTGGCGAGTATGGACAGATGTTTGAGCAGGAATACATAAATGTACTCAATAACTATGTAACCTTGCTTGAAACACCGTATCAGAAGTATTTGAAATCAAGTACATAAGGGATATTTCAGCATTGATAAAAAGAACACGCTGTTGACAGCCGATTAAAGCATGGCAGTGAGTTCTCCGATGATATTTCTGCCTATGGCCTTATTTTGAAGAACAAAGAACGCTTACTATCCTTTGATGAGTCGACAAGATTTATCTTCTCACACTCGGCACTCCGTGAAGGTTGGGATAACCCGAATGTATTTCAGATTTGCACGTTGAAGCATTCCGACAGCAATACGGCGAAATGCCAAGAGGTCAGTCGTGCACTGCGTTTGTGTGTAAATTAGAATGGTAACCGAATGAATAATTCATATATCAGTTGGCATAAAAGTATTGTGAAGCAGGAAGATGGCGCGATGTATTTAATTAAAACGGTAAAAGGCAATATTACGAAAATTACATATGTTCAGACAATTGTAAATGTTGCAAACAACTATCTTTTAAAAGGAGGTGTAATAATATGGCACAGCATTTATCTATAAGAGTACCTTGGCATGATCATGGCTGGGATGGGACAATATGTGAACACCCGGATAGCAATAATTCATGTTTAAGACTTAAAAATATATATGAAAATCGTGATGATGCTAATGAATGTGCACTTTGTGGACAATGTATGCAGCAACATGAAGACGAGTTGCCTTGTATCGGTGAAGGCGGAGCTTTCATGTCTGATGTTGATCTGGTCAAGGTAACGGAGCATCCTTACAAAAAATATAATTCTGCAGCACACAAGCATTTTCTACCTACAGAAATTGTATATCCTGCATATTCCCTCCCTGCCAGACCGTTTGCATGGATGGTAAAGGAAAATATGGAAAAGTTGACACAGGAATATGGTATTCGATATAATCCGTCTGTAGAACCGAATTTGCCCTTCCATACAGCGTGGGTGCAGGAGGCATCTAATCATAGGGAAATCTTTGATTATTTCTATGGTGATGTGATACCAGATGAATCTCTGTGCATTGCGTATGCCAAACAGGTACCATTTGTAGAGGATTCACGCAGAGTTATCATTGCCATGGGGCACGTGAAAAAAATCATTCCCGCGGTGGAGCATAATCATACAGATGAAGGGACTTTGCGTTCCATGACTTGGGAGACGCAAATTTGCCATTCTATCAGACTGGATCACAAAGATGGATTTGTAATTCCATACAGAGAAATGATGGAATATGCGGAGCTGCATTCGGACTTTGATATGGAATCCATAACAGTATATGCACCGGATGATGCATTTGCAGAGTTTTCGTTTGCATCTGAACATGTCAGCTACGATGCAGTGATTGATGTGATATTATCATGCATTAAGGCATTTGAAATTATTAATGAGTGTCTGGATGAAGATTATAGCAATGTATTAACATGGCTAAATGAAAGGCTGGCAGAAGTATGGGAAGACCGTGGCATTTTTCCGGGACTTGGAGCGATGCTGAGTTCAATGGAGATTCCGCTTGGTGTACTTATTGCTAAGCAAATTAGAGAGAAATCTGACAAGAAGGATAATTTATGGGAACTGGTAGACCAACTATTTGATGAACCTGAGAGTGTTGTATCTGAGAATCTTGCAGAGAAGATTACTCCGATTGTAAGAAAAACATGGAAAAGCATGAGTGATGAGAGGAGGCTGCTTTTTCAACTGCTCTCCAGATTATCTTTATCCGTTAATCAAGCCAAAATGTTGTTTTTACAAGGAGAGAGAACTAAGAATCGTATTGAGTGTACAGATAAAGAGATACTGGAAAATCCATATGTCTTATATGAGAAAACAAGATTAAAATTGGGTGAACTGTTCATATCTGTAAAGAAGGTAGACAGAGCGGTATTCCCAGTTTCATCTATTCTTGAAAAGTATCCATTAACAGCACCTTCTAAGCTATCTTCGGATAATGATGAAAGACGAGTGAGAACAATCGCAATCGCTGTGATGGAACAAGCTGCATTAAATGGTAATACTATCATGCCCTGTGCAAATCTGGTTGAAGAAATGAAAAATCTTGTACTTGAACCTACGTGCCCTGTTACAGAGGATATTGTGAAAGCAATTGAGAAATTCATGCTTCCGGAGATTATCAAGCGTGAAATGAAGGATGGAACCGAGTATTACAAAATGGTTCGTTTGCAGAAATTTGATGATGTTATCGAAAATCGTATCAGCAGGAGGTTGAATGCACCTAAACTTGTTGTAGATGCAAACTGGAGAAAGATGCTAGATGATAAGTTTAACGATGGGAAGCCGGTTTCAGAATCAGAGAAGAGAGCAAGACAGGAAAAAGCAGCAATACTGGAGGAACTGGCACAATCAAGAATCGCTGTACTTGTTGGAGATGCAGGAACTGGAAAAACTACAGTATTATCCGTATTGTGCAGTCATCCAACAATAAAAGCTGGCGGGGTGCTTCTGTTAGCACCAACGGGTAAAGCTACAGTACGTCTATTAGAAAGCATGGGAGAAGACAGTAAGGAATTTACAGCGCTTAATGTAGCTCAATTCCTTGTTAGAAGTAATCGATTTGATTGGAATGATATGAGATATGTCCTTTCTGATGCTAACTTTGCGGATGTACCAGAAACAGTAATTATAGATGAGGCGTCTATGCTTACAGAGGAAATGTTTGGTGCACTGATGCAGGCATTAAAGAAAGCCAGACGTATCATTTTTGTAGGAGATCCCAATCAGTTGCCACCTATTGGTGCAGGCAGACCTTTTGTGGATCTTGTGTATATGTTCCGATTGAAATTAGCAGATGGTTTATTTCCGAAGGTATGTGAGCATTATGGAGAACTTACCATAAATCGTAGACAGCAGACAAATGGTGTTCGTAGGGATGTGCGTCTTTCCGGGTTATTTACCAATACAGGGGATGTGCCGGATGATGACATAATCGCTGAAATTGCAGGTAATGGCGATAAGAATATAGAATTTGTGCAGTGGAGTACAAAGGAAGAATTAGAGTCTTGTCTTTTGGAAATTATGGCTCGCGAGATCGGCATGAAGGATGTGGATGATCAGGAAGGATTTGACCTGTCTCTTGGAGGAACAAAAGGGAACTATGGTATTTTCTTTAATGTTAATGCTGCAGAACATGTAGAAAAATGGCAAATTCTGGCACCAGTACATAATATGCCACACGGCGTCATGAATATAAATCGAATGATCCATTTGAAGTACAGAGAGAAGTTTTTGGAAATTTCAAAATATTGGGGAGCGAGAAAACGAATCGCAAATAGCCTTGGACCGGAAGGCATTGTTTATGGTGACAAGGTTATAAATTTGGTAAATACATCGAGCAAAGAAGCATATCCCAATGACGAAGGAGCAAGAAATTATCTTACTAATGGAGAGATTGGAATAGCATGTGGCGATTATTCCAAAGCAAGAAAGAGTAGTGATAACTTTATGCATGTGGTTTTCTCTTCGCAGAAAGGATATAAATACTCATTTGATGGCGGGGACTTTGATGAAGAGAATGGAACTGCTAATTTGGAACTTGCATATGCACTGACAGTACATAAGGCACAAGGAAGCCAGTTTGGAACTGTTATTTTGGTTCTTTCAGAGCCTTGTCAGATTTTGTCAAGGGAGATGCTCTACACAGCACTCACGAGACAATTAGATAAGATTATTATTCTATATAACCAAGAGCCATACCACCTATTGAAGTATTCGACTGCAGCTTACTCTGCAATAGCAACCAGATTTACCGATCTTTTCAGAGACGTATATAAGGGAGAACCAGATAGCCAGGATTTACGTCCGCAGATTGTGAAGTCCGGAGATAAGTTCTATGAAGAAAAACTGATTCATAAGACAGTGCGAGGAGAACTTGTCAGATCTAAGTCAGAAGTGATTATCGCAAATGCACTTCATTATAATGGTTTAGATTATGAATATGAGCCGGAATTGATGCTAGAGGGAAGAGTAAAGCGCCCTGATTTTAAGATTGAAGATTATGATACTGGAGTTATATGGTATTGGGAACACTGTGGCATGATGACAGATGCTACATATCGTCAAAGATGGCAAAATAAGAAGAAATTCTATGCGAAAAATGGCATTGTAGAGGGCAAAAATCTTATTATAACAGAGGATGATGCCAGTGGTGGACTTGATGCAGCTTATATTCAACAGAAAATAGAAGAGACTTTTAATATAGATTAAAGGATTTCTTAAGAGTATAGATACATATCAAGTTACCGAAGTAGTTTTTATTTGAAACAGAAAGAAATTGATTACATAAATGACAAGAGGCATTCTGTATTCATTGCCTAACATGTAACAACAACGTGTTGTAGAGAGTGTATCCGGAAATGGCATAAAATGCAACCTGATGAGGCATTGAGCCAAGTCCGGCAGGATTATCTTATGGATGTAATCGTGACATGGATTCAAAAAGAACTGGAGAAATAACAATGCAGATATTTGTAGATGCAGATACATGTCCGGTTGTGGACATTGTCGAGTCAATTGCAGAAAAATACAATATTCCAGTTACATTGCTTTGTGACATGAACCATGTGCTATATTCAGATTACAGTGATGTAATCGTAGTTGGAGCAGGAGCAGATGCAATAGACTATAAGTTGATTAGCATTTGTCACAAGGGGGATATTGTAGTATCTCAGGATTATGGAGTGGCAGCAATGGCATTTGGGAAAGGTGCGTATGCAATTCATTAATCCGGCAGATGGTATACGGACGATAATATATATGGTGTTTTGAAATAAAGAAAGTAATGTAAGGGGAATGCGTATGGGATTTTTGCAGGTTCTTCATCAATTCGAAAATGAAATAATTAATTATGCTTGTAAAGAGGAAAAATCAGAAACTGTATTGGGAAAAGAATACATAGCAAATGCTTTTTTAGATTTTGTAGGAAACATAGAAGGAGAAGAAGACGAGAATTACTATTTAAAATGGTATGAAGAGAAAAATGAAAAAGATAGTGAATGAAGTAAAATTGATTTCATTTATCATAATGTATTGGGTATTAAAGAAAAAATGGACGTATCGGAAGAATATTTACGTCTATATTCCTGACGAAAACAAAAAATGTACTCTTGATATGTGGTACGGCTGTGGACTATGCGCGGGCGGTTCAATAGCTGGAGAAGGACGAGGAGCCGGAATACGCCAAGTATGATTTGCTAGGGATTTGTTATCTATTGGGGCACGGCTGCTAGCAGAACCCGACAAGGGGAAAAGCATTATTGGAGAGAAGCAAAAATTCCCCTTATAAAAACTATGGGATAGGGATGATGTATGCCGAGGGGATTGGTGAGCGCTCGTTCTTTAGTTTTAGATTAGACAAATTTGAATTCAGAAGCAGTATTGCTGGTCAAAATATAATTTTAAAATGAAGCGCCCTGAATTCGCTTGGGGTACAGTTTTTCATCTGCTTAAAAAGGCGGTTAAAGGTAGAAATGCTTGAAAACCCTGACTGCATGGCTATTTCAGTAATAGACAGAGCAGGGTCTAAAAGCATTTCTTCTGCGGCTTTGATACGCCTGAAATTCAGATAATCATTAAAAGTATAATTTGTATACTGTTTAAAGAGTCTGGAAAAATGAAATTTACTAAAGCCGCTATGGACTGCCATTATATCTAAGGTAAGCTCATCTGTATAATGCATATCTATATATTCTAAAATGTCATTAAATTTCTGAACATATTCTCGCTGCTTGGGAAGCTGTACATCCGGAAACAGATTCTGGGTATGAATGTGATGATATCCTAATTTGACAAAAAAGTTTAGCAGCAGAGATGTAATCATAAGTTCCGAATATTCATTTTCACTGAAATATTCCTCTTTTATTTGGTCGAGAAGCTGAAAAAGACTTTTGTATGCATGCGGAAACGCCGTCTGAGTAATATGCAGAGGCTTGGAAATTAAAGAGCGTATGCTGGAAAATCCGTATATTTTTGAAATTAGCGTAATGTCAAACTGAAAGATAAAACGCCTGCCGCTGTCGGGAGCAATCAGGGTATGCATTTCTCCGGGAGGAACGAGCAAAAATTCACCGGCGCAGATATGATAAGGTGTCTGATTGATGATAGCATCATAATCATTTTCTACGGGCATAATAATTTCCAGAGCCGTATGCCAGTGGGAATCGTATGTAACAGGCTGTTCATTGCACCAGATGCGGATGTAAGAATTGTTCTTATACTGTATTTGTTCACAGTTGTTTTCAATATCCCGACAGCTAAAATCTCTATTTGTTTTATAAAAATCTTTTTTCATATTCTGAAATTACCTTCCTTTGAGAGATGTTGTCTGAACGTTATCCCCTGTTTTATAACTATCCGCAGTCATATATGGCGGCAAAATTAAGCATGTATAAATGTTTTGCAGATATTTTACCATCAATAGTAAGAAAAGTAAATGTTCTGTAAAAAAATAAATGAAGCAATATATGAAGAATAGATAGCAAAAGCTGATAAGTCTATATTGGCTGATTGTGTTACAATATCGGCAAAAGTGATAAAGAGTTTTCTGAATGAAAAAAGGAGGTATTTTAAAAATGGGCGCATTTGATACAGGAATCTATCGCAATGTATTTGCAGAGATTGGGAAAACCGATGAGGAAATTCAAACAAAGCTTGAAAACGCAAGGAATACATTTTTTTATGGAAACGAGGAGGAGCGTATCTATCACCAAGTTGGCGCTGATATGGGATATTTAGAGGATACTGGAAATCATGATGTCAGAACCGAAGGGATGTCATATGGTATGATGATGTGCGTACAGCTGGATATGAAGGAGGAATTTGACCGTATCTGGAAATGGTCAAAAACATATATGTATCTGGAAGAAGGGGAAAATGAGGGATATTTTGCATGGTCATGTAAGACAAATGGCGAGAAAAATGCTTATGGTCCGGCGCCGGATGGAGAAGAATACTATGCAATGGCATTATTTTTTGCTTCTCACCGATGGGGTGACGGGCAGGGGATTTTTAACTACGGACAGGAGGCAAGAAATATTTTGAAAGCCTGTATACACAAAGGCGAAAATAAAAGACCCGGTGCGCCGATGTGGAATCGTGAAAATAAACAGATTCTCTTTGTACCCGGCTGCGAATTTACAGACCCGTCTTATCATCTGCCACATTACTATGAACTGTTTGCTCTCTGGGCAGACAAGGAGGACAGGGATTTTTGGAAGCTGGCGGCGGATGCCAGCAGAAGATATCTGGCATTGGCATGTCATTCTGTGACAGGTATGAGTCCAGAATATGGCGAATTTGACGGAAGTCCTGTGGATAAGGAAATGCAATGGGGAGGCAGGCATAATTTATTTTACAGCGATGCATACAGAACTGTTGCAAATATTGGATTGGATTTTGTCTGGTTTGGCATTGATAAAGGGCATTACGGAGCTCCGATTCGTCTGATGCGGTTTTTGAAAACAGATTTGGAGGCGGCAAGGTGCGCGTTTGAAATAGATGGTACGCCGACGGAACAGACGGTGCTGCATCCAGTCGGACTGCTTGCGGCGACAGCCCAGGGTGCGCTTGCAGTACCTCACGGTAATCGGAAGGAGTACGCAGATGATTGGGAAATTGCAAAGCAATGGGTTGAATGGTTTTGGAATCAGCCTTTACGCAGGGGTGAGAGAAGATATTATGACAATTGTCTGTATTTGTTTGCGCTTTTGGCTTTAAGTGGGAATTATCGGATTTATTGTTAGGAATCTAATAAAAATAAAAAATTTTTTATATATTAGGAGGATTCATTATGAATAATATACCAGTAGTAAAAGTAGGAATTGTTGCAGTGAGCAGAGACTGTTTTCCTGAATCTTTATCTGTGAACAGAAGAAGGGCGCTTGTGGAGGCATATAAAAAGCGATACGAAGCAGAAGATATTTATGAGTGTCCCATTTGTATAGTAGAGAGCGAGATTCATATGCTTCAGGCACTGGAGGATATTAAAAAATCGGGATGTAATGCACTTTGTGTTTATTTGGGTAATTTTGGCCCGGAAATTTCCGAAACACTTCTTGCAAAGTATTTTGACGGACCAAAGATGTTTCTGGCGGCAGCAGAGGAAACGCAGAATAACCTAATTGACGGCAGAGGTGATGCGTATTGCGGAATGTTAAATGCGAGCTATAACTTAAAGCTTAGAAATATAAAAGCATATATTCCTGAATATCCTGTGGGAACGGCAGATGAGTGTGCCGCGATGATACATGAATTTCTGCCGGTTGCAAGAGCTATTATCGGACTGTCTGAGCTTAAAATCATAAGCTTTGGTCCAAGACCACAGAATTTCCTTGCCTGCAATGCGCCAATTAAGCAGCTCTATAATCTGGGTATTGAGATTGAGGAAAATTCTGAGCTTGATTTATTTGAAAGCTTTCACAAACATACAAATGATATGAGAATTGCAGATGTTGTCAGGGATATGGAGGCGGAGCTTGGAGCTGGCAATAAGAAGCCGGAAATATTAAAGAAGCTGGCGCAGTATGAGCTGACGCTGCTTGACTGGGCAAAAGAGCATAAGGGTTGTCGAAAATATGTTGCAATCGCAGGAAAGTGCTGGCCGGCTTTTCAGACACAATTTGGTTTTGTGCCGTGTTATGTCAACAGCAGACTGACAGGCAGAGGATTACCGGTATCATGTGAGGTGGACATCTACGGTGCGCTCAGTGAATTTATCGGAACATGTGTCAGCGAAGATATCGTCACATTGCTTGATATTAACAATTCTGTGCCGAAGGATATGTATGACAGCGCTATTTCAGGCAGGTTTCCATATACGCACAGAGATACCTTTATGGGATTTCACTGCGGAAATACCAATGCGAAGAAGCTGTCAGGCTGTGAGATGAAGAATCAGATGATTATGGCGAGAAGTCTTCCAGCAGAGGTGACAAACGGAACGTTAGAGGGTGAGATTCTGCCGGGCGATATTACATTTTTCCGGTTGCAGAGTACAGCAGACTGTGTACTTCGCGCATATGCAGCAGAGGGTGAAGTGCTTCCGGTTACGGTGAAATCCTTTGGCAGTATAGGCGTATTTGCAATTCCGCAAATGGGAAGATTCTATCGGCATGTATTAATTGAAAAAAATTATCCGCATCATGGAGCCGTTGTCTTTGGACATTTTGGGAAAGCGCTGTATGAAGTGTTTCAATATATCGGAGTAGAACCTGATGAAATTGATTTTAATCGTCCAAGAGAAATACGTTATAAAACAGAAAATCCTTTTGGAGAATAAGGCGGCGCAGCAATATAGATTTAGGATAACCTATACCGCTCTGTTCGATATAGGAAAGAAAAAACGGAGGAAAATTATGTTGTATATAGGAGCTGATTTGGGAACGTCTTCTATAAAGCTTCTTTTGATGGATAGAGAGGGAAATGTAAAGAAAATCGTATCAAGAGAATATCCTTTGATGTTTCCCAAATCTGGATGGTCAGAACAAAATCCAGCGGACTGGTGGGAGCAGACCATTAGCGGGCTTTGGGAATTGACAGAGGGAGTTGACAAAAAAAGCATCGGTGGCATTAGCTTTGGCGGACAGATGCATGGTCTTGTGCTGCTTGACAAAAATGATGAGGTCATTCGTCCTGCTATTTTATGGAATGACGGACGCTCGGAGGCTGAGGCAGAATATCTGAATCATAAAATTGGAAGAGATAAATTAACTGATTTTACAGGCAATATTGCTTTTGCAGGCTTTACGGCGCCTAAAATTTTGTGGGTAAAAAAGCATGAGCCTGAAAATTTTAGGAAAATAGCAAAGATTCTGCTGCCGAAGGATTATATCGCATACAAACTGTCGGGTGTATATAGTACCGATTATTCCGATGCTTCAGGAACGCTTTTTCTGGATGTAAAAAACAGGTGTTGGTCGCAGGAAATGCTTGAAATATGCGGTATTTCGACTGAAATGCTGCCAATGCTTTATGAGAGTTATGAGCCGGTAGGAAGAATATTGCCGGAAGTTGCCAAAATGCTTGGATTTTCTGAAAAATGTGTGATTGCGGCTGGTGCGGGGGATAATGCCGCTGCTGCGGTTGGTACAGGAACCGTAGGTATGGATGCGGAGGGTTTCGGAAAATGTAATCTGTCACTGGGAACCAGTGGAACCATTTTTATTACAAATGATAGATTTCGCGTGGATACATACAATGCGCTTCATTCTTTTGCACATGCAGACGGCGCGCATCATTTGATGGGCTGCATATTAAGCGCTGCCTCCTGCAATAAATGGTGGATGGAGAAGATTCTGGGAAGCATGGATTTTGATGGAGAGCAGGAGAAGATAAAAAATCTCGGCGATAACCATGTGTATTTTCTTCCGTATTTGATGGGTGAGCGTTCACCGCATAATGACCCATATGCAAAGGGCGCGTTTATTGGAATGACAATGGACAGTACGCGAACGGATATGGTTCAGGCAGTTTTGGAAGGAGTTGCGTTTGCGCTGCGGGACTGTCTGGAAGCCGCGAAAAGTATTGGAATTTCTATCGGGCAGGCAACGATATGCGGCGGCGGAGCAAAAAGTCAATTATGGAAAAGAATTATTGCCAATGTTTTTGATATGAAAATTTACACGGTAAAAATTGAGGAAGGCCCATCCTACGGCGCTGCCATATTGGCTGCAGTTGCGTGTCATGAATATGATTCCATAGAAGATGCAGTAAGAAATATTGTCAGGCGTGTATCCTATGTGCAGCCTGATAGAGAGCTTGTTTCAAAATATAATAAAAGATATCAGACTTTCAGACAAATATATCCGGCATTAAGGGATATCTGGCAGTCTGAAAAGGAGGAATAAATTATGTCAGTCATTGCAGTGAATCCCATTCTTTCAGGATTTTATCCGGATCCGTCTATCTGCGCAGTGGGAGAAGACTATTATCTTGTCAATTCAACGTTTGCTTATTTTCCCGGACTTCCTGTTATGCACAGCAGAGATTTGGCTCACTGGGAACAGCTTGGGAATGCATGTAACAGGCAGTCGCAGCTTCCTTTGCAGGGCTGCGGACATTCGGAGGGATTATTTGCTCCGACCATCCGATACCATGATGGGATGTTCTATATTATCTGCACCAATATATCCGGTGGAGGAAACTTTATCATAACGGCGGATAATCCAGCAGGACCATGGTCGGAGCCGTATTTTATCAAAGGAGCAGATGGGATTGACCCAAGTCTGTTTTTTGATGAGGACGGTGTATGCTATTATATCGGAACGCATCCAAATCCCAAGGGATGTCGTTATGACGGAGATTGGCATATATGGATTCAGGAGCTGGATATAGAGCGGATGGAGCTTGTGGGAAAACCTGAAGATGTGTGGAGCGGAGCTATGAAAAATGTGATTTGGCCGGAAGGACCGCATTTGTATAAAAAAGACGGATATTATTATATTATGCATGCCGAAGGAGGAACCGGACCGAACCATGCCGTTACGGTTTGCAGAAGCCGCAATATATGGGGTCCTTATGAGAACAACTTCTGTAATCCGGTTTTGACACACAGGCATCTTGGAAAAGATTATCCTGTCAGATATGTTGGCCATGCAGATATGATTGAAACTCCGGCAGGGGAGTGGTATATGACAATGCTTGCAGTCCGGCAGGTAGAGGGTTATACGATGCTTGGAAGAGAAACATTTCTGGCAAGAGTGGTATGGGAGGACGGTTGGCCAGTAGTAAATCCGGGAGTGGGAAAACTAACAGAAAAGGTACAAATTAATCTTCCTGAATGGAAAGCTGGACAAAATTGCGGAATGTATGATTTTGCAGGCGCTTGTCATACACTTGGAAACGAGTTTCTGTTTCTCAGGAATCCTGATGAGGATATGTACAGAATCAAAGAGGGAGAGGGGCTGTATTTGAAATGCTCTGATGTTTTGCTGAACCAGAAGGCAAGCCCGTCTTATATAGCTGTAAGACAAAGACATCATCAGTTTACATCAGGGACGCTGATAGATATAAAAAGTGTTGGAGAAAACAGAGCTGGCATTGCTCTTGTTCAAAGCAATGAGTACTATCTGCGTCTGGAAGTATCTGGGAAATATGTAAGTGCAATATTGTGTGAAATGGGGAATGACAGAATACTGGGAAGTGCAGAGATAAACAGTGAAAAAGCAGTATTATTTATAAGGGTATCCGGACTTACGGCAGTTCTTGGCATAAGGGAGGAAAACAGGGAGAGAATTGTTGTCGAAAATGTAGATATTCGAGGTTTGTCTACGGAAATAGCGAGCGGTTTTACAGGATGTACGACAGGTATATATGCCACCGCAAAAACGATTTACAGCGACAGGCAGGAGGTAAGATTTTTGAATTTTTCCTATCAGGAGTTTTAGATTTGCAAGATGAAGGAAGGAGTAAAAATTATGGCTTATTTATTAAATTATACCAGAAAACCAGTCAGCAAAGAACTTTATGATTTTAAGCTTGCATACAGCATGCATCTTGCAGTCAGTAGCGATGGCGTAGAATACTGTGCACTAAATCATAACAGCGGAATATTATTCGCCAAGGCTACCGAGAATAAGGACAGTTCCCTCAATTCGAAAAGTCTGAAAAATCCATGGCTGTTTGTTCTGCCTGACGGACATTATGGAGTGGCAGCAGTCCGTATAGAAGGCGATGGGGGAGAAGATTTGGAAAGCAAAGGCTGCGTGCTGCTTTTTGAAACAGACAATTTGACGGAATATCGGGAGATAGGATTGTTAAGACTTGGAGATGAGTATATAGAACAGATTGTCTGCATTTACGCAGCGGAAACAAATACTGTCCGGATTTTCTGGCGCGAGCAGACAGGAAGCTGTTTTATGTCTGAAATTAAGGAGATAGGGGACCAAAAACTTATCAAAACACCGGTAAGCTGTGAAAATATTTTTGACATATATGCTTATAAAGAAAATATTCCTGATAAGACGGGAATTGAAGGGGCAGTTGTACAAAATATCATTGAGATTTCAGAAGAAACGGCAAGGGACCTGCAAAAAAAGCTGCTGACGCCTGTGAATATAGGAGTTGAATTTCCAAAGCAGATAGAAGCCGCCAATCTGCAAGAACTCCGGCAGTATAGAGCCAAATCACTTTACAGTGATGGAAGCAGCACAGAAAAACGGGTAGACTGGGATTTGTCAAATGTAAACTTTGAGCAGAAAGGGACATATTCTATCAGTGGAAAAATACATCAGGACCATTTTGAATTCCCTTCTGCTACAAACCGCGCCGACCCATGTATCGGAAACTGGAATGGAAAGTATTATTTTATTGCAACGAATGATGCGGATAATAATCATACGCTTTATATCAGAGAGGCGGACACCATTCCAGAACTGGTATTTGCTGAGGAACATTTGATACTGGACTCAGATACCTATCCTGAAATCAAAGGACTGCTGTGGGCTCCGGAGTTTCATGAGATAAATGGTAAACTCTATATTTTTCACGCAGCTACGCCAGGGGAATTCTTTTATGAAGAAAGTCATATTATGGAACTGAAAAAAGGCGGAAATCCCATATGCAAAGAGGACTGGTCGAGACCGAAGCGCGTAGTCAGAAAGGATGGAAGCGATATCTGTGAAGCGGGAAAGGAGATTACGCTGGATATGACCTGCTTTGAATGGCAGGAGGAATATTATGCTGTCTGGTCCCAGAGGCAGTTTCTGCCAAAGGATTTGGGAGCGTGGCTGTATATCGCAAAGCTGAATCCCGATGAGCCATGGAAGCTTCTCACTGAGCCGTCGGTACTGTCAAAGCCGGAATATGGATGGGCAAATAATCATACTTTTGTAGACGAGGGACCATATGCTCTGCCAAGAGAGGAGAGACTGTATTTGACCTTTTCAAGCGCGGCTGTGGATACATCCTATGTGGTGGGGCTGCTTACAATAGAAAAGGATAAAGATTTACTGGATGCACGTAATTGGCACAAAAAGAATTATCCGATTCTAACTTCCAGAAGTGTCGAGGGAGAATTTGGTACAGGACATAACGCCTATGTGACGGATAAGGACGGAGTAATATGGAATACTTATCATGCCAGACCTGGCGTAAACAATGTGCGAAGCAGCGGAATCCGAAGAGTGCATTTTAATATAGCGGGAGAGCCAGTTCTGGATATGACAGAAGAGTTAGACTTAGTGGAAGCGTATAGTAATGTAAAGACTTTGTTAGTAGTGAGTTGACAGATAATGGAAGCTGAAAAAGAAATCCGGGCTTTGGAGGATAACGGAAACGATGCGGCGTTAAATATAGTCCGGCAGGATTTGGGAAAAATAAAAAATATCTGCAATTTAAAACAGTGTATTATTTTTTATTGTGATAAAAAACGGGTACAATAAAATATAGGTAATTTGAAAACGAATGGTAATATATTTATCATTCGTTTTCTGACTGTATATTTAAAACAGAAAGGAAGAGAAAGGATTTTATAGGCGAAAGCCTTCTTTATAAAATAGAAATTGATAATATTTGGTATTGACTATTGACTTTTCTGTAATGCAAAAATATAATAGTTGAATAAAATTTTATTGCAAAAACAGCAGTAAGATAATAAAATGCGATGAAAAGAGTATGTATAATCAAAGGGGTGTAAAAATTCAGATTACCTTAACTGCAGAAAAGAGGAATTTTCAATGGAGTTAATAGATAAAATTCAAAAGAATGACGAGGTAATGGAAGAGTTTCACACTTCCATTCATCATGGCATTTATGTAAGCAATGCCGCGTATCTTCTTGCGGAGGAAATCAGGCTGCCAGAGGAACAATGCTATGAGCTTGCAGTGGCAGGGATGTTGCATGATATTGGAAAAATCAGAGCTTCAAAGCTGTTGTATATTGAACAGCCAGACCATCATTTTGTAATCAGACAGCTTAATTATTTAAGAAAACATCCATTTTTGGGATTTGATTTATTAAAAGACCAAGGCTATTCGGATTTTGTTCTGGAGAGCATCCTGTTCCACCATGAAAACTATGATGGTTCCGGATTTCCAAGCAATCTTTTTGGAGAGCTGATTCCTCTAGGAGCGAGGGTTCTGCGTATCTGCGATGTGTTTGTGACGCTGATTACCAAAAAAGCCTATCGGCCGGCATATGATGTAGACACCGCATTGGAGTTTATGATTGGCGAAGTGAAAAATTTTGATATGAAGCTGTTTTTAGCCTTTATGAATCTTGTCGAAAAGCTTGATGTAGACAGAGATATAAAAAAGAAAACGCCTGTTTTATAAAATTACGATATGCCAAAAAATAAATGATATGGCACTTGATAAGACAGGAAAGAGAAACAGAGAAAAAGAAAAGGAGAACAAAAAATGGCATTGAAAAAAAAGCCTGTAACGGGCATGAAGGATATCTTACCGGAGGAAATGGAGATTCGGGATTATGTAATAGG
>ERZ778516.1385-NODE-1385-length-18304-cov-7.207573_pt1 | contig 18304 bp, 14 predicted proteins | sample MGYA00510342_ERZ778516 | MGnify/ENA primary metagenome ERZ778516 (study PRJEB29527, sample SAMN07138961) | mouse gut metagenome | material: feces | host: mouse | place: China:Nanjing | collected 2016-01-25 ... | reverse complement strand
GTGCAGTGCACGCGGAGGAAGGGCAGGAGAGGCTCCATCTGCTGATGGTGGATGACCATATCCCGGCTGGGGCGAAGCTGTATTAAGACATGAACCTGATATGATAGGACTAAATGAAGAGAGGCCTGGTAGATTCAAGGGCTTGCACTGATTTAGTCCTGTTTTATGCGCGGCCTTGTGCAGAGGAAATATGCCGCTAGTTCCCTAATTTCTGCCTGGCATTTGGAATCGGATGAAACAGCCGGATTTAATATGACGAAAAATATATAATGGTGTGTGAATTATGAAGAATAAACTGATTGAGAATATAGATCAAGTACATACAACGGAGATGGGAGTAGATCGGATCCGAAGGAATCTCGGACTTGGCGACAGTGATGTTGTTATGTGGTGTAAGTCGAAAATTCTCGATAAAGATGCTGATATCACAAGGCAAGGGAAGAATTGGTATGTCAGGATCGATGGCTGCGTGATCACGGTGAACGCAAGTAGTTATACGATCATCACAGCGCATAAAGAAAAGCGCAAATAAAAATTGGAATAGTGGAGGAAATCAGGGTGCTGCGGAAATGGTGCGAAAGCAACGGCGTCATTCATGCGGGCACCGGGAAGTATGATTTCTTTCCATTTACCTGCGGATGTATGGAGACAGATTTATGCTCAGATTAGAGAAAGTTACAGGGAAAAACGTATGGGATCTTCTGAAATTAAAGGTTTCTGATGACCAGAGAAGTTTTGTTGCGGGCAATGATATCAGCATTATTGAGGCTTATACGGCAATTACCGGGAATGGATATGCTTTCCCTTTTGGCATTTATGAGGATGATACGCCGGTCGGATTTCTTATGATAGGGTTTGATGTTGATGATTACTGGGATGATGCGCCTGAAATAGCTAAAAGCAACTATAATTTGTGGAGGCTTATGATTGACAGGTCCTATCAGGGTCAAGGATTTGGCCGGGAGGCTGTCAAACTTGCATTGGATTTTATTAGGACGTTTCCCTGTGGGAAAGCAGCGTATTGCTGGTTATCATATGAGCCGGATAATGATGCTGCCCGAAAGATATACAGTTCGTTTGGGTTCTCTGAAACAGGCGAAAGGGATGGTGAGGAATTGATAGCCGTTCTGAAGCTTTAAAAATTTCATAGTAATAATAATTTTGGGTGTATGATATAGAGAAAATCAATATCATGCACCTTTTTAAAAGCCGGATTCAAAGATGTATAACTTCATGCACGGTTACAAGAAAGAACGTGCTCGGCGCAGGAGACGGAGAAGATGGTTTTTACCGACTGGGGTTATATATGTACTTGTCGATACAAAGTTTAGCCAGTATAATAGATTTGATAAATTCGTGTGAAATAAAAGAAAAAGAGTACACAATCAAAAGAATTCTATTCAAAAGTAAAAAGTGATCGCAGATATTGGAGAACCAAAAATGAAAGGATTAAAGCAGTGGAGAAAAACAGAGATCAAGTGGTAAAAATGCTGCAGGAGCAGATTGGCAGACTACAAAAGAGGGTAGGATATCTTGAAAAGCTTCTGGACGAGGCAGATATTTCCTATGATAAAGATTGCAATGAGTCCGGAGAAGATATTGACAATGCAGTTAATAACCAAAATCTAAAAGAATCTCAAAAAAATCAGGGTTCCAGAATCATATCGGAGACAATCACCAAAGACCACGCCAAATTTTTTTATTCTATGTTCAAGGGAAGAACAGATGTTTACAGTAAAAGAGCAGCAAAACCCAATACCAAAACACGTAAGACGGGATATTATACACAGTGCTGGAATTTCTGGAAGGACGGCTTATGTCCGAAGAAAAGAGGAGTACAGATCAAGTGTGCGGACTGTGCCAATCAGCGGTATAAGCAGCTTACAGGTGACGACCTGATGAATCACCTGATCGGAGCAAAGGAGGACTGCTCGGATGTTATCGGCATTTACCCAATGCTTTCCAATGAGACGTGCAACTTTTTGGTATTTGATTTTGACAACCATAAAACTGATAATCAATTGGACGATGATGCAAATACAGATAATGGTTGGGTTGAAGAGGTAAATTCCATGCGCATGATCTGTGCGCAGAATGATGTTGATGTATTGGTAGAGCGTTCGCGTTCCGGGAAAGGTGCACATATCTGGATATTTTTTGAGGAACCAGTGCCAGCCGTTACGGCCAGGAAATTTGGCGACGCACTTCTCACAAAAGGCGCAGAATCCGTCAATCAAAAAACATTTCAATCTTATGACAGAATGCTGCCTGCGCAGGATCATATGCCGGCGGGAGGGCTGGGCAATCTGATTGCGCTTCCATTGCAGGGAAGGGCACTGCGCGAAGGCAACAGTGCATTTATAGACGAAAATTGGAATGCCTGTCCTGATCAATGGAAGCAATTGAAGACAGTAAAAAAGCTGTCAAAGGCATTTGTGGAAGAGCAGATCAAGGTGTGGAATCAGAATAGTGCGTTGAACTTCCTTGCGGGAGATTTGAGTGGAGAGGATGAAGCCTCAGCGAAAGATGAGGAGAAGAATAAGCCAAAACCATGGGAAAAGCAAGAAAAAAGATTCGATCCCGCTGATGTGGACGGAGTATTGGAGATTACGAGGGCAAATCAGATTTTTATAGACAACACAAATGTGAAACCCAGAATGCAGAATCAGTTCCGACGACTGGCGGCATACAGCAATCCGCAGTTTTATAAGAATCAGGCTATGGGATTTTCTGTGCGGGGAACTCCTAGGATTATCTCCTGCAGCAGTGATATAGACCATTACATCTGCATTCCGCGGGGGTGTGAGGAGACTTTGATCCATATGGCAGAGCAGTCAGGTATTTCATATATGATACAGGACTACCGTCAGGGCGGAAGGGCGATCAATGTAAGTTTTCAAGGTGAACTATATCCAGAGCAAAAGCGCGCTGCAGAAAAGATGCTCGCCCACGATAATGGTGTTCTCCACGCGGCGACTGCATTTGGCAAGACGGCAGTAGGCGCGTATCTTGTCGCGGAACGAAAAGTCAATACACTGGTGCTGGTACACAATATGGAGATTATGAAAAACTGGGTGGAGGACTTTGAAAAGTTTTTATTGATAAGTGAGGAGCTGCCGCAATATACAACGCCCAAAGGGCGAACAAAAACGAGAAAGAGTGCGATCGGCAGGCTGAATGCCAATCACAATTCTGTTACAGGGATCATTGACATAGTGATGATATCATCACTGGGTAAAAAAGGTGATATTAATGATCTGGTCAAAAATTATGGCATGGTCATTATGGACGAATGCCACCATGGCGCCTCGCAGACTGCAGAAGAGGTGTTGAACGAAGTAAACGCCAAATATGTGTACGGTCTGACCGCCACGCCAAAGCGCGATGACGGACAAGAGAAAAAAATTTTTATGCAGTTTGGGGCGGTTCGCTATCGGTATACAGCCAAAGACCGGGCGCAGAAACAGGGAATCGGACATTTTGTCTATCCGAGATTCACACACCTGACACATGTAGATGGGGCGGTAATGAAAATAAATGATGCCAACAAACTTGTCATTCAGAGCAAACTCAGAAATCAACAGATCATAGAAGATGTCACGGATTGTCTGAATAAGAAAAGGGCACCCCTGGTTCTGACAAAAAGCAGGGAGCATGCCGCCTGGTTGTACGAGCATCTACAGGACAAAACAGACCATATTTTTTTGCTGCATGGTGGTAGAAGTGAGAAGGAAAGCACATTGATCAGACAACAGATGAAAGCGGTTCCAGAGGATGAAACCATTGTGCTGGTGGCGACAGGACAGTATATCGGGGAGGGCTTTAACTATCCGAGACTTGACACGATGATGCTGACGATGCCTGTGGCATGGCAGGGAAATGTGGAGCAGTATTCCGGGCGTCTGCACAGGGATTATGAGGCGAAAAAAGATGTTATTATCTATGATTACGTGGACGCGCACATTAAAGTATTAGAAGGAATGTATCATAAGCGGCTGCGAACTTATAAAAAGATGGGGTACCAGATCTGTCAGAATCTGGCATCGGAGAAACAGCAGGCAAATTCTATTTTTGATAGCGAGACTTATAAAGCTGTCTTTGAAAAAGATCTGGCTGAGGCAAAACGGGAAATTGTAATTTCCAGTCCTGGGTTGAATGCGCCCAAAGTAAAGGCGTTTATAAAACAAGTAAAGATAATTCAGGAGAACGGAGTTCAGATAAGGGTGCTTACATTGTCGCCAGAGCGCTATCCGGCGAGCCGAACTGAAATCACCCGGAAGCTTGTCAGGGAGTTGGAACAGACAGGGATACGTGTTTTGCTGCAGGGTGTTCTGCATGAACATTATGCCCTGATTGATCATGAGATCGTCTGGTATGGAAGCATGAACTTTCTTTCCGCGGAGAAGGAAGATGACAATCTGATGCGCGTGGTCAGTGAGGAGATTGCGGAGGAGTTGATGGGGAAGCGGCGAGTCTATTAGATGCATGTTCGGCAGTTATAGATAACAAGATTTGCCTTGCTAATGCTGTCTTAAAAGTGTCAAAGGAACTAGGAGAAAAGGTAATTAGAAATGGTTATGCAATTGATTCTGTATATCGCAATGAAAATGAGGTTTCCATGCAAATGAGTATAATGACAGTTCTTATTTTGGAACTCTCCTCTGGATTACGTGGGGCATCAAAGCTGTTTATTAAATTGTACAGTGGTCATATACGTGAAGTCGGTTCTGCGTATGAGAAACGGGCGGTGACGTTCTCTATTCTAAATTTGTTGGAAGAAAGAAGACTACAGTTTTAGGAAGTCCCCTGTAATTCTAAGCAGGGGGACTTCTTTATGCACACGGGCACCCAGAGGAAGAATGTCAGCAGAAGCTGACGGGTGCCCGGCGCGCGAGTAGTGGAGAAGGTCGTTCCCCTACTCGATTTCTTGGTAAAAGTTGTAAGGTTATTCTCACTGTATAAAAAACATACATTTGCTATAAGGAGAGTGGTCTTTTTGTTGTGTGAAAATTCTAAGCATCTTACATCAATGAAATAAATGAAAGGTAAACACTGCGTATGACATTCAAAGAATTAAGAAACATAAGGGTAGCTAAAAAAAAATCTCAATTTTTCGGAGAGGAGTCTATTCCTATACAATGTTTATTTCGAATCCAATCATTAAGTCACCAAAGTTTTTGATGAAATAGCTGTATTGTACTGGATGTGTTTTTTTCAGTTTTTGATATCTATTACAATCGCCAGGCTCCAAATGGACACCAAAACCACAATACATACAGCCATTTCTTTTATAACCCATTTCATACAATTTTGGAATTTTAACATTAAATCGTTCTATATATTCAAGAATATCTTCATCAGTCCAAAATGATAAAGGTCTACTTTGGTTATCTTTTCTTTCATGAAATACATTACAGCCATATTCTAACCAGTCTTTTTCGCGTCGATGACTTTCAGAAGCCAGGATTCCTAATATAGCACATTCAAGTCCGAGCTCTTTTGCTTTTCTGCGAAGAGGTTCCTTCTTGAGTTTATCACAACACTTATCTGAAATCGGAAGTTCTTTGTATTTTTCATATTTCTTAAAATTTCGATCAATATAGTTTTGAGCGTTTGTTCTTGTACGCTCTGAAAGTGCATGCTGGTAGGTTCTGATGGCGTTTGATATCTGTTTGGAATACATAGGATAACCATATCTTTCCACTATTTTTTTAAATGTCCATACTTCGCCATGAGTATCTATTGGAATAACTGTAATAATATTAGTGTCATTTACTGCTTTTTCCCAACGTAAATGTTCTATGGTCTCGGGATATTCATTTGTAGTATTGGCAAATATGTGCAAAATATCAGGGTACATGCTTTTGGCAATATGGGAAAGAACTGTTGAATCTTTTCCGCCAGAATATGAGATATACACTTTGTCGAGACCAAATTCCATTACAGCACATTCTATCAGGTGCTTTGTTTGGATGATTTTAGATTCTAAATTCATTTCACGCAAGGCTGCTAGTGTTTGTCTGCGTTCAGAGAGATATGCAGTGTATTCTGCACCACACGCCATACAGTATCTGTGATCTGCGGGATATACATTGGCAGAAGTAAGAACATTTGAGCATTTTTTACAAACCATTTTTGTTTTTCTCCTCTGTTTCATTTTAATAAATAACAAGAATTTTGTATATATTATAAAATACAAATATATTGTTAGTCAAGGGCTAAAATACATAATTTCATTGTTTTACCTGCTACTTTCGTGTATAATTTATATTTAATATAACTATTTGTACAGGGCGAGTAATGCCCTTTTGTATTCTTTGCTTTAAGGGAGTATGGAAGACATGCAGACTATTGGAAAACGATTGGCAGAGATAAGGAAAAGCAAAAAGTTCAAACAAACAGATCTGGCTGAAATGCTAAATATATCACAGCAAGTGATAAGTAACATTGAAAGGGGGGTTACGGCCCCGGACATTGAACAGCTTAAAAAATTTGCAGATCTATATAATATTTCGCTTGATCAGCTAGTAGGCAGAGATTTTTTTAATGATGATGCAGATGAGATTGAACGCAAAATAATAAGTTATATCAAACAAATGGACGACGAAGGAAAGGAGCTGAGCCTTGGATTATTAAGCCAGGTTGCTCAGCATCGAGGAAGCAACGATGGCAACAAATAGTTTTTTTAATGAAAATACGTTAGAGGAACTGATAGAAGAGATCAAGTATGTCTATCAGTCGGATAAGCGCCCTTGGGTAATTGGGTATAGTGGAGGAAAGGATTCTACAACCGTCGTTGAACTGGTTTATAAGATGTTATTAACCCTTTCGAAAGAGGAAAGGAACAAGAATGTGTATATAGTTTCTTCAGACACTCTTATTGAAAATCCTTTGATAAAAATTTACCTCAGCAAGATGAATAAACTTCTTGGAGAAGCTGCCATAAAAGATAATTTACCTATCATTTCAACTATGGTAACACCTCCAGCAGATAATTCGTTTTGGGCAAATGTAATAGGTCGAGGATTTCCGACTCCCAGAATGAATGGAACATTCAGATGGTGCACGGATAGACTTAAGATTAATCCTAGTGCTGAATATATCAGAGATGTTATAAAAAAGGAAGGCGAAGAGGTTGTTGTTCTTTTGGGTGTTCGAAAGGCTGAAAGTGAAGCTCGTAAAAGACGCATTGAAGGAAGAGAGTTGGCGAACCGTCTGATGAATAGGCATGAAACAATTCAAGATGCGTATGTATATAATCCTATAGTTGAATTGACAACAGATGATGTTTGGGATGTGCTTTTAAGCCTTGATGGCGGAAAAACTCCTTGGGGTTCTAATAATAATGAGTTGGTATTGCTATACAAAGACGCAGATAGTGGAGAATGTCCTTTTGCCGGTGTTCATGCTGGTGGACAGACTCAGTCATGTGGTAATTCCAGGTTTGGGTGTTGGGTGTGCACTGTCGTTAAGGAGGACAAATCGTTAAATGGATTTATTAGCAATGGTCATAGAGAATTAATTCCATTAGCTATTTTTAGAACCTGGATTATGAGTATTCGTGATAAAGATGAATATCGAGAGAAAAAACGTAGGAATGGAACTGTTTACGAAACCAAGACGGGTGAAATGGGTTATGGTCCATTTACATGGGAGGCCAGAAAGCTCATTTTGACAAAACTTATAGAGACCCAGCAACAGATGGGATATGAGCTCATCTCTCAAGAAGAACTTAAAGCAATAGATGAGATATGGGATGCTGAATTAGACCTTTCAAGAAGAACACTTGTTGAACTCTATGAAGAGTTAACTGGTGAAAGATTACCGTGGTATCAGTATAAAGAGCCACTGATTGATAAAGATACTGTAGACGAATTAGAAAGATTAGCAGAAGCCAATGATGTTCCGTTTGACCTGGTTAGAAATATAATTCTGTCTGTTTATCATAACAAAAATTATTCGAACCAAAGAATTATGAAAGATGCATTGGAGTGTCTGCTCAATCAGCAATGGCTTCATCATGATATTCTGAAGGAGATTGAAGATGAAAATAAATAAAATAGTGTTATATAATTTCAACTCCTATGAAGGTTTGAATGAGTTTGATTTCACAAGTGATGACAGTAATAAAAATATGATCTTAATTGGGGGAAAGAATGGTGCTGGAAAGACATCATTGTTCACTGCTATTAAAATTGCTTTATATGGACCGCTATCATTTGGGTATGTAGGTGTTAATCCTATATACATTGCGAAAATCAAGGATTGCATTAATTCCAGATCTTTCCAGATGGATGTTGTGGAATCAAGAGTTCAGATAACGGTCTCTTTAACGGTAGAACGAGAAATTAAAGAGTACGAGATAACTAGGGAGTGGGATTACACAAAACAAAAATTAGAAGAAAAGTATTATGTTAAGACAGAGGGGCGCCTGTTAGATGATCAAGAATTGTCATATTTCCAAAACTATTTACAGGGAATGATCCCTCCGGATTTGTTTGAGTTTTTCTTGTTTGATGGTGAGGAAGTTGGAAGTATTTTCTCAACAAGCACATATAATTCTTACGTTAAAAATGCAGTCTATACTTTGTGTGGATTAGATATCTTTGAAATTATTAGAAAGTATACGATTGGCTATGCGGGAAAAGCTGTAAGTGATGAGGAGGAGAAAATATATGCACAGTATGAAGAATTACGCAGGAATGCGGAGAAAATAGAGACAAGTTATTCAGAATTGGAGGCTCAGATTGCAATTGATAGAGCTGAGTTAGAGAAGGTTGAGACCGAATTGATTGAAATTGAAACGGCATTTAAAAATGCCGGTGGAATAACGGATGTGGAGCGACAGACTTTACTGAAAGAATTTTCAGAAGCAGAACATACTAAGACAGAATCCTTAACCAGAATCAAAATGTTTGTTGAAGGGCTGATGCCATTTTTTATCCTTCGAGACTTTACAGGAAGAATTTCTGATCAGTTAGATATTGAGGAAAAAGGCGAGATTTACTATTATGTCCAACAGAAATTAAAGAGACGGGAAATAAAGAATGCATTAAATGAGTGCCAGGAAGTAAGTGATGATACTGTTGACGTATTGATGGACTTTTTACAAAATAAATTCAAACCAAAGGGATTTAAGGAGAATGCACAGCCTGTTCATGATCTTTCAAAGGAGGATTTGGGAAGAGTTAATGCGATGATCTCTGCGATAGATGATTTTGATGTCGGTGGGATGGTTAAACTGGTTCAAAAAAGAAGAACAACAGCTGATAGGACGATGGAAATTAATCGCATGCTTAAGAGTGCAATGACAGATGAAGATGCTGGAAAATTTGCAGAAAGGGAAAATGCATTGCTTAAAAAGAAAGATGAGATTTCATCGAGTATTCATGAGTTAGAGATGCGTATAACCATCATGAAAGAAGAACTGGCGACGGCAATACAGAAAAGAGATCGAGCGTTTCAGAGTATTAAGGACAATGCACAGAATAAGCATGTATTTGAATTGAGCACGGGATTATCTAAGATGATGGGAACAATACTTGAAAATAAATCAGAATCAATTAAGCGAAATCTTGAACATCTGATTGTTGAGAATTTACAGCACATTTATAGAAAGAATAACCTGATTACGCATATCGAAATTGAAGATGATTTTCAGTTCAATCTCTATCAAAATGTTAGGTATAGTTCCACTGAGTTACTCTATTTAATTAAGAATCTTGGCAAAGAAGTTTTTGCTTCTGAAATTGGTAAGCAGGGAATGCAGCTTCTTTGTGAAAAATGCAAAGTAACGACTGTATCACAGTTGCAGCGGGCACTGGAGGCTGACAAACAAAAAAGCAGCTATGGTTTATTTAAACGTATTGATATTAGCCGTCTTTCAAAGGGTGAACGTCAGATATTTATATTGTCATTGTATTGGGCAATTATTGAGTTATCGGGACAGGATATTCCGTTTGTTATTGATACTCCTTATGCGCGTATTGATGCCAGTCACAGAAAAGAGATATCGGAGAAGTTCTTCCCCAATATCAGTAAGCAGGTAATAATTCTGTCAACAGATGAAGAAATAAATGAAGAGTATTATAAAATAATAAAGCCATATGTCGCTAAAGAATACCTTCTTATAAATGATGAAAGTCAAAACAGAACTACTGTGAAACAGCATTATTTTTTCGAGGAGTAAGCAATGATATTTAGATTAAAAACTTCAAAGAGAACTCAGGAAGTATTTCAGGAGTTGGAGAACAGAACAAATTACAAACCATATACCTTAGTGAAACATGCTCTTGCATGGTCATTAAAAGAAAATACATCGGTGGAAGATTACGAGTCTGATTCAGATGGATTAGATCTAAATAGGCAGACGATAACCGGTGATAATGAAACCTACTTTAAAGTTTTGATAGAGGAAGTTGAAGGAAGACATTTGCTAGAAGAGGAATTTTTTCCTAAGTATGTAAAAGCACATATTGATAGAGGAAGTGAATTGTTACTGGATATGTATAATCACGCCGGAAGTATGGACAAGTACATATTACAAGTGCTGGGAGTGGGAGATACGGTATAAAGGAGAACACGATGATGGACAAGGTAGGGAAGTTTGCCCAAGAGACAATTGTCGAATTGGAGCAAAAGCGAGAAACATTAGATGGTAAGGGTAAGTATATAAAAAATTTTTTTGAAAAGATGCTATCAGATAATAATGTTTCTTTTTGTTCTGTGAATGCCAGAACAAAAAGTGCGAAGAGTTTAAGAGAAAAAATATACAGGAAAAATTATTTTAGCAAATATAAATCAGGTAAAGAACTTATTGCAGATTTATCTGATGGAATAGGAGTAAGGATATCGTGCTTACTTAGTGAAGATGAAGAAAAAATATATGAGATGATATTAACTAATTTCTTTTATGAAAAAGGCCTTTATGGTAAGTCATTTTTCTTTGAAAAGGAGAATGTAATTGGGCTATGTAAGAGTAAGCAGCCTGAACTGCAAAAAAATGGATTGCCTATTTATAGGATTGATGGGGTTATTCTTTGTAAAGAGGAACAATGTGAAGAAGAACGATATATTCGTTTTGAACTGCAAATAAAATCTCTTGTTCATTATTTGTGGGGGGAGATTGAACATTCATTATTTTATAAGAAATATGATTATATTATTTCAAATGATTATTACGCACAATTGATGAAAAGCATAAATAGTGAACTTGAAAATGTTGATAGACAGATTTGCTCGCTCAAGGCCCATATGGAGCAGAAGGATGTCAAGCAGGCAAAAAATGCAAGAGAAATTGCCGCATATGTTTTGTCAAGGCAATTTCAGGAAGCATTAGTGGAAGAGATTGGTTGTAATATTGATTTGCGTGAAGTGTTCGATGTAATAGTTGATTTACATTTTTTGTTTGTGACAAGTCCAGAAGATAGTTTGAAAAAATTAAATGAATTTGTTCAAGAGACGTCAAAACATGATGATGTAAAAAAATATTATTCATGTATTGAAAGCGGAGTACTTGATGTTGAGTTGATAATGCCAAAATATAAGGATGTTGCAAATTTTATCACACAGAGTATCTCGTCGGGAGATATCTTTTGGAAGTCATTAGTCACAGTTTTTGCAACAATTAAAAAGTTTGATAACTTTTCCGAGATTATCAATGAGATAGCAAAAAAACTGAACAAACTTGTATTGGCTTGTTCGGTAGAGTATGACGGAATTGAAGATGAAAATATATCGGACGCTATGGTTGAGATTACAGAGCATGCGTTGGTTACTGTGGCTTGTAAAATAAACAAGGTCGGTTTTTTCCGTATTTCTAATTGCCTTGCCCAAGTAAGAAGTGTAATTGCAAATATCGGAAATATGATACAGAAAAAAATTGTAGAGCTGAATAATAGTACTATATTTGAACAAAATAGAGATGTACTTGAACAATACATATGTGTGGTTCTATATTGGGCATGTGGGGAGAAGATAGATCCAGAGACAGCTGTCAAGATGTTGGATTTATTAAAGAGTACAAACGACTATCAGCTTTGTTTTGATAAGAATGTGGTTGAATGGATAAAAGAGCTTGGTGTTTTGGATGGAAGTCAAATGACGGAGTTTGAAGAATTAAATGAAAAGGAGGATGCATGATGAGATTCCAAAGTATTAAATTTACTCAAGATAACATTAAAATGTTTTTGCTAAAAATGACAGCGGATCAATTGTTAGATTCATATGAAATTTTGCATTATGATTCTGCAACCAATACAAATTATCAGAGACCTCCCATTCCTACTCATTATAGAAAGATAGCCAATTATTTTTTGACAGAATCAAGTCCTATTCTGCCAACAGCTATTGTTGCTGCCATTTCTTCTGGCAATATAGAAGAAATGGACGGACAAGTAGAATTGAAAGGAAAAATGCGAATCGTTGATGGGCAACACCGAATTGAGGGGTTGAAATCTTTGAAAAATGAATTTGCGTCACAGGGAAGGGAAAAATACGAAACAATCAAAAATAGTTTTGAATTTCCAATCATATTGATGATTATTGAACCTAAAGATGAAATAGTGGAGATTGATGCGTTTATTAATATTAACAGCAAGGGAAAAAGAGTAAAAACAGATTTGGCTGAGACATTAAAGAGCAAGAAAAGGGAACTTGCGTTATCGGCGGTTGAGTTTATTCCTGTAAATGAACAGTTGATCAGTGATATTGCATTAGGGGTTTGCCGAAAGTTGAATACTGATTCAAATTCGTTTTGGAAAGATCTTATTATTCAGGCAGACGAAATAGGAAATAGGAATGAACAGCCTATTACGGTGATTACATTTATGCAAGCAATAAAGCCAGTCATTGCATTATCTTTGCAAGGACTTAATAGCTTGGGGAAGAATGAAATGCAAACACAAATTGTCAATGTTTCAGCTCTTTTGCTTATTATTTGGGACAAAGTAATGGATAAATGGCCAGGATGTTTTAATGGAGAAAAGCGAACATATGATAAAGCCTATAATATTTGCAAAGGACTGGGATTAATTCCTCTTTTACAAATATATTGTAGTCAGAGTATTAAAACAGAAAATACAATAGATGCGTTTGCTGATGTATTAGAGAAATCGACAGTAAGAGAAGACGACTGGCTTGTTGGAGGTAATTTTACAGGGCTATCATCAGGTCAGGGTAAGGCAACTATCAGGAAGTATATTTGTGGGGAAATTAAGTCTATCTACGAGGTGTAAAGTAATGATCTATTTTGACAATTCAGCAACCTCGCCTGTGGACGATGAGGTTATAGATGCCATGCTTCCGTACCTGCGAGAAGAATATGGAAATCCTTCAAGTAAGTATTATTGTAAAGCAGTAAATGCACATAATGCTGTTGAAGAAGCACGTGTACAGGTTGCAAGATTACTGGGGGCTCATTCGGAAGAAATAATTTTTACTGCGGGTGCGACAGAGAGTACAAATTTCATTATTAAGGGATATATGGATTATTGTCGTTACTATGGCGATGGAAAGAACCATATTATTACATCAGTAGCTGAACACAAAGCTACATTAAATACTTGTAGATTTTTAAATGGTGATTTGTACTCTAATAATGATCCTACAATATCATTGTTTGGCGGGAAAAAGAAAGTGGATCGTGGTTACGAAGCTACTTTTGTTGGTGTTACTGAATCAGGTGAGATATTGTCTGCGGCAATTGAGGAAGCTATCAAAAATAATACAGCGATGGTTTCAATTATCTATGTGAATAACGAAATTGGAACCATTAGTGATGTCTCTGAAATTGCTAAGATGTGTTCAACGAAGGGGATTGCTATTCATTCTGATTTAACACAGGCAATTGGGAAAATGGCAATTGATGTGCATGATATGGGGCTGGATTTTGCTTCATGTTCAGCGCACAAAATCTATGGACCAAAAGGAATTGGAGCCGCATTTATCAAGAATGATGCGTATGGTATTCCTCCGATTACGGCATTGATGCATGGTGGTGAGCAGGAAAATGGATTTAGGGCAGGGACATTAGCTGTTCATAATATTGTTGGATTTGGCAAAGCTGCGGAAATTGCATTAAGGGATTTAGAAACAAATGAACAGAGAATTGTGAAGCTTGATCAGATGCTTATTGTAGGTTTAAAGGAAATACCAAGTATTTCTTTGACAAACCAGCCAGATAAGAGACTGCCTGGAATTGTAAGTATTGTGGTTGAAAAGAAAGACTTTAATAACGAAAGGTTTATTAAGCATATAAGTGATAGATTAGCTTTGTCAACAGGTTCGGCATGTAGTATTGGAGAGCCGTCATATGTAATAACAGCATTGGGATTGGAAGATAAGGTTTCAAAAGTATTAAGAATATCACTAAATAAATACACGACAGAAGAAGAAATCGATCAACTACTACAGTTATTAAGAGAAGAATTGTAGAAGGTGAGCGTGTATCGGGGGTACATATCATGGCGATAATGATTGATAAAAAACCTGAATATAAAGGCGAGGGTAAAGTGTGGGAGAGTCTTTCTAATCTTCCAGTTGATGCTATTGTATACCATAACCGCGAAGTAAATGGAAGAGAGTTTGATTTCTGTATTCTTATGAAGAATATTGGAATGATTATTATTGAGGTAAAAGGCTGGATCGCAGACAGTATTTTTGATGTGGCTGGGGTAGATGAGATTTTTATCCGAGGATATGATAAACCCGAAAAATCGCCTAAAAAGCAAGCAAGGGCATACAGATTTGGATTATTAAACTTGATAAGTGACAAATATAATGTAAGTCCATTGATATTTGATTTAGTTTGCTATCCGTTTATTACAAAAAGTGAATTTTACGCCAAAAGATTAGATATTGTATCAGAGGAGGTTCTGACAATTTTCAAGGAAGATTTAGCAGATCCGATTCGGTTAGGGGACAAGTTACTTAGCGCATATAATCAGTGTAAGACCATTCCCCATGCCGAAATGGATGATGACTTGATGGGAAAAATCAGACAGCATTTTGAACCACATTTACAGATGGAAAAGCCATTAGAACTTAACAATCAGGTTGCATATTCTTTGGTTGTGGCCAGTGCACAGAAACTTGCAAAGAAGCAGATTCATGATATCGTAGATGGATACTTAAAAGGAACAAAGTCTGTTGTATTTGTGTCATCTGAGGATATGGCAGATTCTATCCTTTATGTTTTGGAGGGAGAATTCAATGAAAAGGGAATACTGGCAGAGAAAAATAATCTTAAATTAAAAAAAGATGCAGACAATGGATTTTCAGTAAGGGATAATACCTTTAGAATATTCAATTTTGAACTATATATTGTGAAAGATTTGGCAGATATACTTGATAAATCTTTCACAATATATGAAGGGGTATGCTCTTTCCAAGAAAGGCAGTTATTGGAAAAGCTGGCGGAAAAAAGCACCTTCAATATTCAGCAGTATTTTATTGAACATGGATCTCCAGAAAAGAACATTTTGGTTAGAGCAGGAGCAGGAACCGGAAAAACATATTCGATGGTTTCAAGAATTGCTTTTCTCTGTAATAAATATGAGAATCCAGTAGTTAATCTGATTGATGATATTGCAATGGTTACGTTTACAAATGATGCCGCAGACAACATGAAGAACAGACTTAAGCAGATGTTCATGAACTATTTTGTGCTGACATCAAATCCTAAGTTTTTAAAATACATAGAAGATACCGACTTTATGTGTATTTCAACCATTCACAAATTTGCCCGTGAAATCATCAAGGAAGCATCAATGCAAATGGGCCTGGGAAACAATTTTACAATCACTTCAGGAAATTATGTAAAAGAACAGATATATGAGAGATATCTCAATGATTATATTGCAAAGAAGGAAGCACAGAATCCCAACTTTATTAATGAAATAAAAATTCCGTTGTATCAATTTAGAAGAATGCTGGTTGAATTCTCGAACCAGCTCTATAACAAGAGCATTGATATAAAAAAGATTAAGGCAGATGAGTTGGGGCAGGCACCGCGATTACTTCCTTTTTTCAATGAAATAATCATGGAGGTCATTATTGCAGCAGAGATTGAGTATGAAACAAAGATTCAAGAAAGCAACAAGATGGATTTACGAGAAACGATGATCCTTCTGAATGATGTTGTTAATCAAAAAGACAAGGAGAAAATACATTTAGCGTATAAATTTATTTTTATTGATGAATTTCAGGATACTGATGATGCTCAGATCGATTCATTTTTGAAGATTCAGAAGCTTATTGGTAAGAATTGTAATTTATTTGTTGTTGGTGATTTAAAGCAAAGCATTTATCGTTTCCGGGGTGCAACGATAAGTGCATTTAAAAGACTTAACGCAACTACTGATAAATGGGAAGAACACACTATTAATACAAATTATCGGACAGATTCCAGATTACTTGAGATAATGGATGAAATCTTTCAGGGAATGGGAGCGAAAGAATGGCTTCCGTATACATACAATGCAGATCATTTAGTAAGTAATTTAAATAGTGGTGCGAATGAGGGGGAGTTGTTTGAGTGTGTTCCGTTTCATGGAAAAAATGATGAGCAATTAGAAGTTTTACTTGGTATACTCAAGAGAGAAAAAGCCAAGATTATTGAATTAGAGAAAGTCAGGAAGCTCAGCAAAGAGGAAAAGACAATTGCCATTCTTGTAAGGGAAAATCAGCAGATTGAAACAATTATTAAGGGATGCAAGGAGATAGATGAGGAGGTCGAAATAGAAACAAAGATTGGTGGTGACTTGTATCAGTTAGATTCTACCATTGATTTTTGTAAACTTCTAATGGCGCTAACGAATCCCAATGAGCCCGTTTACCTTGTTAACTTTATTGAATCCAATTATGTAGATATGCCACTTTGGTATCAAGGACTTCAGAATGATAACAAGGGTACCCAAACGAAAAAATTGGTGGAAGCTTTGGATCAGTATTTTATGGCAAGGATGAATAGGTCCTGGAATGGATTGGTTGCGTATGTTCAGGCGAATCCAGTTCTTGTTGTTCTTAAGGCCATATTTGAAACACTTCAACCTTGGAATAAGTATAGTGATGATATTGATAAGCAAAGATTTTATAAGTCTAATTATGAACTTTTGATTGAAAAAATTATTAGATCGTACAGTGTTGATTACTTAACATTAACAGTAATTGCGAATTTTATTCAGATTAACATTATAACTAAACAGCAAGAGTTGGCAAGGTCTGTTGCAGAGAACCAGTCAGGTATCAAATTTTTATGTACAACTGTGCATAAGGCTAAAGGATTGGAATATGGAACAGTAATATTACCCTTTACTGGTCAGGCAATTGACAATGTAAAAAATACAAACACAGATGTAAATTATAGCAACTCAAGGTTAGCGTACTTAATCAAGGTCGATGAACATAAAAAAGACTGCAATTCATATTATGATGCCCAGGAAGAAATCGGACAGAGAATCTGTGAAGAGGCAAGAATCCTTTATGTTGCTTTGACGAGAGCAATAAGAAATTGCATCTGGCTGAAGGATATGGACAAGAAATCCAATGTGTGCTGGAGCAGGTTTTTGGAGGTGTAGGGGATGCCGTTTTCTATTTACACATACAGCAATCCATATGAATTAAATAAAGAATTATACTGGGATTCCATTAAAAATAACCCTCACTTTTGCGTGTCACAGACTATGGCGAACGGAATGGTGGGAACGTACGAAGAACTGACAGCGGGTAAAGTATCTACTGTCGAAAACTTAGTAAAAGGGCTATTTTCATATTGGGAAAGCAGTGAGTGCAAAATAAAGCAGTATACCGTGATTGACGAGGCCATCACCAGATTGAACATCACCGATAATGCAGAAAAGATAAAACAGTCGTTAAGATTCAACAGAAGTCAACTCAGTCATAGTTTGCGTATTTTGTTTGAACTGGATATGAGTCTTGATGAAATGCGAACTGATTTGATGACAGAGGAACAATGCTTCCTTGTAGAGATTTATAGGATTATAAAAAATTCGGAGTTGGTTCAGGATTTCAAGTTAGATCGATATTTTTCAGAAACTGAAACTGAGCAAGCAATCCGAGAGGGTATGAAGTTGGCGTGGGAAGATGCAGATATATGTAACGTTGAGGTCAATACCATTATAATTCATGGAGTACATCAATTTACGCCCATGATTCTTCGGACAATGGAATTAGTAGCAAAGTATAAAAGAGTCATTCTTTTATTTAATTATCAGCAGCAGTATAAAAATGTATGGTGATAGTCAAAAAGTGTGTTGTTAATAGTAAATTGAATTGAATACAAATA
>ERZ778516.1384-NODE-1384-length-18331-cov-9.217827_pt1 | contig 18331 bp, 16 predicted proteins | sample MGYA00510342_ERZ778516 | MGnify/ENA primary metagenome ERZ778516 (study PRJEB29527, sample SAMN07138961) | mouse gut metagenome | material: feces | host: mouse | place: China:Nanjing | collected 2016-01-25 ... | reverse complement strand
CCGCAAAAGCAGCGCAATGGAGCGGTCAATTTCCATGTCCACGCTTGATTCTCCTCTTTTCTTTTTATATGGTCAGATCATCAACAACTTATTATCCTGTTTTCCTGTCTTTTTCCTGCCGTTTCCTCCTGTTTCCTGAAGAATACGCCCCAATGCATTATAAATTTGTTCATTGGTATATTCTTTTTCTTTCCCTAGTTTTATATTTAAGTATGTTTGAATTGCTTCATAGGGCATTGCTTCCCGAAGCTGCATACAATTCATACAAAATGCGCAGTCCCATGCCTCCTGTATTCCATAGCGAATCATTTCTTTGGCAAAACACTTCAATATTTGCTGCCAGATAACAGGATGTCTTGGCGCAGCATAGGGAACATAAATCCGGTTTACTGTATCAAATTCTGTAATATAGTCCTTAAAATCTACATACTCTGTACGGAGTCTGGCGCCCTCCTGCAGCTTGAAGCGTCCAATTTCCAGTTCTCTTTTGTTATCAGGAGCCTGTCTGTCCAAATAAATCTGTCCGCGGTATTCCTCATGCTCTGTTGTTTCTTCCGTATCGGTAAAGCATACTTTTAAATAAGTCAGTTCCCCCTGCGCTTCACAGGTAAGTTCAAATGGCTCCTCCATATAATATGGCAGACCTTGAAATAGTATAATTCCCGGCAAAACGGTTAATTTCGTATCTGCCGCTTCCAGTCTGCATCCGTACAATATTCCATCGCTATATTCTTGATACTGAATATGAAACAGCGTTCTTGGATAATCCCTAAGGTTTTCCAGCATTTCTTTTTTCAGTACATATTTTCTTTTAAAAATCGGGGTTACATTTCGGAACATTTTAGGCCTCCTATTTTCTATCTCAGCAAATTGCTATCTCATCGATCTGCATGGTTTCTTCTATTTCCATAATCCCAAAATGATATTCATAAAAAACTTCAACATGGTATTTAATATCTAAAAATGTATCTGCTAAAAAGGCAATCCGCTGTTCTATTTTTTTGTCTTTTTTCAATCCTGTATAAAGCAGTATTTTATCGGGGCAGGTATTGCTAAGATAAACAATATTGTTGTCAATCAGCCCATGAACCATATCCAGGAATATTGGCAGGGCACTTCCAACGCGGAAACTGTTTAGCCATCCGCTCAGCAGCTTCTCTTGTTCTTTCCGGTTCATCTCACAAAACACTTCCCTTGCCAGACTGCCAAAACTGCCGTCCATCACTTCATCTGCAAGCAGCTTTTTGTAATAATCCTCTCTTGTCATGCCTTTTATAACATCATTTTGTGCAATCATATGGAGCGCCAGATTGGTTAAGCTGTCCCGCAGTGCAGGAAATTCTGCCTGTTCGGGGGGAAACATATTTTTAAATATGGAATAAAACCGATAATATGTATTGACTTCCACGATATCTTCCAGCCATGTTTGATTCAGGCATGGAAGCGCCATTTCCATATAAGGGCTTCCATGCGGCGCATGAACAAACTGAATTGTCTTTTCCGGAATCTGTGCCATACGGATACATAATAAGGCTTCCCAAAGATATATCATAACAGTACGCCTCCACATTCATATTCTGGATAGATTCTCTGTACCTCACTCGTAAGAAAACTCATAACATCCCGTTGAAGCCAGGATTCCTTTTCTCCTTTATGAAAATACAGAACAAGTTTCATCTGGGCGCTGGGTACCCGCACTTCATCCTCGATAAACGGATTCATAGAGTATGTTTCTCTACTGCCTGGAAACTGTTCCATAATCTCGCAGTTTTGATAACAGACATAATCTTCTAGTGCAAATCCTCTGATAAAATGCGCGAGTTCTGTCCTTGTGCGGATATTTTGATTCCATTTTTTTTGATACTTTTCCGCAAAGCTTTCTGCCCGTCCATTCTGCATCAGCGGATAGGTATATCGGTCAATTTTATGCTCTGTGGAGGAGCGCAGCATATAGATATTCCATTTTTTGGCTTCTCCTGTTTCACTGATAATACGCAGCTTATCACTTGTTTGGCTGACACTTTGAATTTTCTGGTTATCTTCTGCCAAATATGCGTGTTCTGAACCATATTCATAGATTGAAATATTGTGTTCATAGTTACTGTGATCCCCGCAGGGTGTCGGAAAACCAATTCCATCTAACACCATTTTTTGAATATTCCAGACAGGGATCAATTCTTTTTGAATATAACTGCTGTAGTCCCCAAACTGAATCTTTACTTGTTTTATTTTTTCTGTTCCATTCAGTTCTTCTGGAAGTTTTGTAATAACCACATCTGCCATTTTATACAAATAAGGTGCATTGACCGTCTGCCAAGGAATGCCGTTTTTAATAAATAAATGATATAAATACTTTATCTTTTCTAAATAGGCAGTATTTTTTCTAAGCTGTACTTCAATCTCCCATTCTCTTTCGGGAGCCTCTGTACAAATAACACCTTTAAAAGTTAATGTTTTTTTCCATAGTTCTTCTAATTCAAAAAAATCATAGCAAATCATAACCCTCATAAGCGAAAAATATCCCGTTTCATTAACTGACTGCACGATTTCTTTCATATCATAATGCTTTTCCTCTAAATCTTTTTCTTCAATGGGCGATAGAAAATGATGCGATGCGTCAAAATATTCTTTTTCGATTACGCCTGTCCGTACTCTGTAACGGCTTTGATCATAACCAAGTTCATCCTGTACGCGCTGTTCTAGTTCACCATACATTCGAAGATTTGTTTCATACAGACCCAAAAACACACCCTCCATTAATTCTTTAAAGGCAACTCTCTCTGACAAAGAATGAATGGATTGTATTTCATTTTGAATCATTTCTTTCATTATTTCGATGTTTTCTGCCTGCTCCATACGATCTCCCTACTTTCTTCCATCAAAGTAATTTAATTCCCATGTATCATCCTCAAAATCAAAGAAGGTTTCCTGCCCTTTGTACAGATGTTCCTGATCTCTTAGGATTGGCAGCACTACAAACCCCCAGCGCTCTCTGGAAATCCATACAAAAAATTTCATTTCCCCTTCCAAAATAATATCTGTTTCTTCCTGAATTACCGTTCCTGCATAGAGCTTGTTTATTTTTTCCTGTGTGGTTTCTTCAAATTTTGAAGTATCATATTCAAAATAGTATGTTTTTAACCGTTTTCCTCGTCCGTCATTCAAATAAAGATCTAACTGATTCCCAATATGGAAACGTGATATATGTCCGATATGATCTTCCGAATCCAAACTCTTTATTAAAATTTTTTCCTTGTTTTCATGTGTAAATGCCATAATTTCATAAGGAAGGCTTCCTACACGATACGTTTCATTTACTTTCATATACCCCAGTTTACAGTTCATAAAATAAGAAAGAGCGCCCTCTAAACAGCACATTTTTAATTCTGTTCCTTCTGCATCCTGCTTTGTTCCCTGAATCCGCTTTCCCGGTACATACTGTTTGAGTGCTTCAAGGAATAAGCGGGACTTGCAGGACTGTCCTGTCAGTTTAATCATTTCGTATTCCATAAGCTCCCCTTCCTCAAATTTCTGGTCAAGAAAATGTTCCATAAGCCGGTAGATATCGGGGCGCAGCAATTCTTCAATTTCGTTTAAATACACACGAAAACTTACTGGATGATCCAGATAAACCAATTGATTTCCTCTGTTTAACGATAATTTCCATTTATCTAAAAAAATTCCTTCCTCCTTTTGGGTTGAAATTTTTAGTTTATAGCAAAATTCTGGCTGAAAAAACTGCTTTTTTACTTGTTCCGCCAACTGAAATAAATAATAATAATTATTCTTTACCAAAAAATATTGTTCTCTGCTCTTTTCTTCATATTCCTTAAATCGGGTTGGAAGCCATTCTTCTGCTCTTTTATACCGTCCTTTTATAACTTCGTAAGCAGCTTTCCCCTCCCCGGGTTCTCCTATGGCAAGCGGTTCTTTTTCCATAAAACCCATTTCTTCTACAATCCGTAGTTTTAAAAGCTGTAGTATTCTGTATGTTAAATTATTTCCGCCAAAGTTTGTATCACCGTTTTCGTAGCGGGTTTCCAAATCAATAATATAAGAAACTCTATTATTCTCAATATAAAAACGACCCGAAGTCAGATCGGTTGTTCCTCCTCCACAATCAATAACCAATGCATGATACCATTTTCGTTCTTCATAACTTTTCCCACGTATTAATCCACAAATACTATGAAACAGAACTGCCATACCTTCATCCAGTTCACAGTTTACACAGTGATCTGGAAGCAATTCCTTGAAAATCTTTTGAAATTTCTTTTTCTGCCGAATCGGTGCAAGTAACTGAATACTGGTAAAACGGCACTTAAACTGCTGTTGTGCCAAATCCAGCAGATAATCCAAATACGCCCGAAGCATTTCCTTTCTGGAAAATTGATATTTATAACCATTTTTTAAAATTACATTTTCAACACGGTCAGCATCGCTAATCCAGCGTTTAATATCATAAAATATAGCAACATCTCCGTCTTGATAATCCTGACTGTTTGCCATTTGTGCGTTATGCCCTGCCAGAAGTTCTGCTCCGCCGCCTGCTTTTTCCTTGATCCCTATAATACTTGGAATAATACTACTGCCGCCTGCCGATGCAATTTTTATGCTTCCATCGGATAAGCAGATTCCCATTGTTGTATTACAGCTTCCGAAATCAATAACCAATGGCAGATCGACTTGCTGGATTCCTTTTTCTTGAATATCCAATAGTGGGATTCTGACACTTTCTATATATCCGGGCATGGAAACTCTTTTTCCGTAATAACAGTCATAAAGAAATTCTGAAATTTTTGCATCTGGAAAATACAAAATCGAGAATTGATGTTTTTCTAAGGTTTGTACTGGAACATCTTTCCCTTTAAAGAGATAGACGGATTCTTCTATCTCATCAAGATAAAAGCAGGTATACACTTTTAGTTCTTCATCCACTAACAAAAGATTTCCGCACAATAGTTCTTCTTCTGCTTCCACCTGATAACCGTCTAGTTCATTCATCTCTGTATCTTGATAAAATGTAATCGTTCCCGGAATGCTGACTCTTGGTTCATTTAAAAATTGTACGCCGCATTTATCCAAGAATTCTTGTATCCGCTCCATGCCGCCCTCACAGAAATCCTGAATATGCCGATACTCTTTCTGCCCTCTAAACCGCATAATCAGATGAATCAGTCCTTCTCTATCTGTACGCTGGGCAGATGGGATAACCAGCCGTTCCTTTCTGCATATCTCCTGCAGGCGGAATACGGTCATTTTCTCAAGTTCACTCTGTTTGTATGTATGACTTTCCTCTTTTATTTGATTGGGATTTAAGGTATATGTGTACTGGCTCATATCTGCCCTCATTTCTTATTCTGTAGGAGTTTCCTGCTGTTTTGATTCCTCTGATTCTTCCTTTTCTTTTGATTCCTCTTTTTCCTTCGATTCTTCCTTTTCTTTTGATTCTTCTTTTTCCTTTGATTCTTCCTTTTCTTTTGATTCTTCTTTTTCCTTTGATTCTTCCTTTTCTTTTGATTCTTCTTTTTCTTTTGATTCTTCTTTTTCTTTCTCCATAGCTTCCTTTACTGCTTCTTTTACAGCTTCCTCCATTGCTTCTTCCTGTCTAAGTACATCCCTCGCAGCTTCTTTTTCTTCTTTTTCCTTTTCTTCTTTTTCCTGCTCTGCGGCTTCCTCATCTGCTTCCTTTCCCGCATACGCCGCTACAATCTTCTGTTCTATTCCTTCTACCATATCATCCATACCCAGTTTTTTGTAAATTGCCTGTGCTGTCCGATAAAATGTAATTGCTTCTTCAAAAAAACCATCTGACATAAGCGTATTTCCTTGATTTTCCATATCCATTGCACTTTGCTGATCATTTGATTTCTGCTCGTTTTCTACAGCCATACTAGCGACTTCTTCATTAATCTGCTCTTGAAGACGTGCTTCTTCCTCCATCTTTTTTTGATCAAGCGCCTCCTCTGCTTCCATTTGAAGGCGCAGCGCTTCTGCTTTCCCTTCACTAAAATATAAATCTGCTGATTTGTCTTTGGCTTCTTTATAAAGCGCAATCGCTCCCTCTAAATTTCCGTATTCTTCTTTTCGCTCTCCTTGGGCTATTAAATCAAATATTTTTACATGGCTTAATGCTCTGTCTAATTGTTCTTCAATATATGGAAGCCCTGTATTTCCTGTTTCCACTGACATTTTTCTTGCCGCTAAATATAATTCCTGCGCCTTTTTATATTCGCCGGCACTTAAAGCCTCATCTGCTAATAGTATCTGTTCTGCAAGTTTTGCATATTGGTCTGATTCATCTTGTTCCTTTGCACACTTTAAACTTCCAGCTAACTTTTTTGCTTCATGATATTCCTCTGCCGCTTTTTGATAATTGTTTAAACTAAGATATTTTTCCCCACTCTCCATATACTGGGCCATATTTTCCTTTTTCGTACATATATTTCGATAGCGTATATACAATGCAACTCCCATAATCGTCGCAGTAATTAAGATTGGCAGTGCGATCATAAGAATTTTTTTGATTGAAACAGGTTTTTTGGGAGATTGATAAACTTTATTAACGAATGTTACTGCCAAAGAATAATTGTCAATCTTTCGATTCTCCTGCTCTTTTAGTACAACATCTTCCGTCTGGTCTAAAATATCTTTAGGGTCTTTTGCATCATTGGTAATTTGAAGGAACTCCTGCTCATTGCATTGTTCCCACACTCCTCTTGTTAAGAGCGCAAACATATCACCATTTTCCAGCTTTTTCTTATGCGAAATTTCAATTTGCGGAGTGCCTCTTTCTCCCAGAAAAGAATATAAATTATTCCGTTCTTCATGGGCCGCAGCCTCATCGAGCGGAAGTTCTCCATTCTCAAGAAGATTCTGGGTTAATGACTGATCCTTTGTCTGCTCCATAATGCGTGCATTCCGAATCCAATACAAACGGCTGTTTCCTGCATGATAATAACGCAGTTTCCGATAATCCGTCACAGCAACAACCACACTGGCTTTTAAATGCATCCCTTCCCGCTGATCCATAAGTTCTTTATGTGCCCTGATAATATATTTTTTTATGGCACGTTTCCTCATTGTCGGTACTTCTGTAAAATCACGGATAATACTATCAACTACCAATTGAGCGCTATTTACAGATGGTTCTTCATCTAGGCTGTCTGCCAGTACATAACAGGCAAAATCATCCATCTCCACAAATCCAAAATAATCTCTGTTAGATAATTTCTGTCCCTCCTCTGAAATGTGGAGTGTTTGAAACTCAGAATTAATTCTTCTCATTTAAGCCTCCATCTCCTGTAAAAGTATGACACTTCCATTTTCCTTATCGATGCCTTTTTTCTGTTCTGCTTCCAAGACGATTTTGTCAGCAAGTTCCTGTACCGGTGCCGACTCTGCCAAGATATCTTCCATTTCCCTCCAAGAGAGAACTTCAAAAATTCCTTTACTGATTAACAAAACCTTGTCACCTTGCTTTAAACGAACAGGGATCTTGCATATTTCTATTTCATGAAAACCATCTTGTCCCAGATAATTCCATATTCGTTTCTCATCCATGCTCCAAATGGCATCCTGCCTGGAGATCTTTCCTTCTTCATAAGCCTGTACTGCCAGTACATCCAATGTCTGCCCCTTACTTAAAGGAATTAACTCATCGCCGCGAAAAAGTGCAATCCGAATATCACCCGCTACTGCATAATGCAGATAGTTTCCATCTGTAAACACAGCACCCATACACGCACCGCCTCTGCGTTCTCCTATCGTTCGTTGAATCCGTTTGTTTGCTTCATAAAAACAAGATTTAAAAAAATAATCAGGGGAATTTAGTCCCTGATACGGTTCAAACTGATCCAGTAACGTATCCACTGCAATCTGGGCACATACTACTCCCGTATTTTCTTTGCCAATCCCATCTGCTAAGACTGCCAGCGTTCCTGCATTGGTGTTTAATACTTGGGCACGATCCGCTTGAAGTACTTGATTTCCTGTTGTTTGGCATATTCCGCTTTTTGTACAGTTCCCCTGTACATTCTCTTGTGTTCCCCCAAAAAGACGACAGAATATCAGTGCTACAAAAATAGCGCTTCCTAACAACAGCAGTGTACTCCCCGTCATTTCACATCCGCCCACGAGAAGTTCATCCCGCATAATGGTACAAATAAAAAGCGGCTCTGCCCCATACTGATAATATCATAGGGCTTTAATTCTTTCGGAACATAGACAGGTTCTTCGTTTAGGTATGCAATCCCCGATGAATCTCCCGGAAGAATCATCGTATTTAACTTTTTCTGATCGTATACGATAATGGCATGATTCTTTCGATTAATCTCATTATCACCAAGAATTTGTATATCCATATCGTCGCCTCTGCCTACAAAATTTTTGCCTTCATGCACTTTATAATCAGCCCCTACCCTAGCGCCTTCAATACAAATAATCCATCCGCATACAGGTCTTATTGCTTCTTCCAAAATTTCTACGGGCGGTTCAAACCCAACTGCTTTTTCAAAAGTTTCCTCATCAGGAACTTTCATATTACAATATGGACATACTTTTCCATATCGTCTTGCATTATATACATGACCATTCGGGCATCTTGCTAAACTCATTTTGGTTTACTCTCCTTGTCTTTCTTAAAATATATCAATGCACTGCATACACATATTTTTTATTATGTTAAAAGCAGCTTTGTATTTGCAATATACAAAACATCGCCTGCAGTCACTCTGCACGGACGATGAAGCACTCTATAACACTCCCCATCTTCTACCTTTTTCACTTTTACTCCATTATGAGATTCCAAATCTTCTATATACCATTGATCCATGCAAAAATTTAAAACTGCGTGCTGGAAGTCAATAAAGCTGCTATATTCGCAATCTGACAAATCTACATCTAATTCCTGATTTTTTCCTGATTTCCCTATAATCAGGGAAGTTTTTCCCTCTAAATTCCACGATTTAATTGGTTTTCCCTGTTCATCCAACAAGATTAACTGTTGAATCCCCTGTTCTTTCAAACTTTCCACATCTTCTAGATCGCCTTCTATCGAGTAAGAAGATATAAGACTGATGAATGCGCATATCATACAAATGATTACTGCAATCAATGGCACTATCATAAAACGCTGTGTTTTTGCATACCAGAAAAATCCGAATGCAAGACCTGCCCCGCACAACAAGATTAGAATATCGAGAGTCGTATTGTTTTTTCTTCTTTTTTTCCTCTTTTCATATTCCATGCCTTATTTTTTGTTTCCTCCTTGATTCATATTTCCAAAGAAGGCAGTAAACAATTCATCCGTCCTAATTGGGCCTTCTGGCTTTTTCGCTCTATTATCTTGATACGTTTCCATCCCTTTCCCTGGAGTAAAACCAAAGAAACGCTCAAATGGGGTTAAATCCGGCATCTTTTGTTCAAACGGCACCGATCCGCTTCTGGATTCTTTTCTGGTACTTGTGGAATTGGAAGACATCTTAGAACATTGTTCATCATATTTTTTTCGATGATCCGCATTTCCTAAACATTCATAAGCCTCTTGTATTTCATACATACGTTCCTGTTTTTTCTTATCGTCTTTTACCACATCTGGATGATATTGTTTTGCAAGCTTTCTGTATGCTTTTTTTATTTGATCATCCGATGCCTGCCTGTCTACACCTAAAATTTTATAATAATCCTTCATCTGTCACCATCCGTTACACTTGTATCAGCCTATCTGCAAATAATGCAGCACCCGATTTTCTTGCTGAATTTGTGTACTGAGAAAGGGCTACCTGCAAAAGCAGGTAACCCTTCCTAATCACTCAAAGCTGCATGGGAACCTTACGAATTGCTATATCCGCCATCTACTGATACCTGTGCCATCTTATCCTTTTTCTGTTTCATAATCAGTGTAAATGTGCCTACACCTTCTTCATCCCCATAATTCTCTTTATAATCCACTACAAATGCATTTGGATATGTATATTTGCGAACCACTTGGGAAGCAGCAATTACTTCAATTGTCACTTTACGATAGCAGTCTGCGTTTTCTGCCGGCACCAAAGCCCAAAGTCCTAACTGTTTTGTGCTGTCGAAGGGATCACCGTCAACGGCTGTTAAGATTTTTCCTGTAATCGTAACCGTGCTTCCTAAGTCTGTAGAACGTGCATTGCTGTCCTGCGGAATATCTGTCCGGACTTTAACCCCCATAATACTGTCTTTTCCAAATTCAATTGCGGAATTTCCTTCCACCTTTAATGTAAATCCCATAATAAACTCCTTTCATTTCTCATCGCATTTTTATTCTTATTTTGGAAAATCTTAACGGTCGTCAGTATATCATTCTCCGCTGAATCCACCCTCAAATTTTAAGTTCGTCATCTTATCTTTCTTCTGCTTAATCAAAAGCTTAAATACGCCTGCACCTGTATCATCTGAGAAATCTTCCTCATAATCTACCACAAACGCATTGGGAATTGTAATTTGACGCACAATCTGCGATGCATTTACTACCGTAATTTCTACATTTCTGTAGCAGTCAGAATTTTCTGCCGGAATCAATGACCATTTTGCAATCTTGGATGTATCATCTGCCGCTTCTCCATCCACAGCCGTCAAGATTTTTCCTTCAATTAATGCTGTAGAACCAAGATCGGTTGACCGCGCGTTAGAATCATGAGGGATATCTGCCCCAAATTTTACACGCATTATACTGGTTTCCTTCAATTTAATTGATTCACTGCCTTCGATGTTTAATCGTAATCCCATTTCATTTTCCTCCTTGTTATAAGTTCTGCATCTTCCCTCTGTACTATTTTGATAGATATATTTCTGTCGATTATCGATCAGATATTATCCTGTACAACAGAAGCTGCGGTTGCTATGGATACCTTATACCAGATTGTACTGATATAAAGGTATTTACATTATTCAGTTCTTGCCCTTCTTTCCAGCTGCACTTTTAAGTTTCTGGTGGTATTCGCAAAAGTTACTAATACATCACATACACCATACTTTTCATCAATACTGCAATCCAATTCATCTCCATCTTGAAGAATCGAATTTACATACTGCCTGTTGGAATCCCAACGGCTCTTTTGACTGTTTGGATTGCTGCTGAAAAATTTCTCTATCTTATCCTGTTTGAAATCCCCGCTGTAAAAGCGCAGCATTCTCTCAATATAGGTTACTACAAGCGTTTTATATATTGGTTCAAACTCATTTCCTCTGCTTAACAAGTTGCGTGCTTTGTAAACCGTAATATTTTTGATTTCCTGTCCCTTATACTGCGCATTGTCAGAAGAAAATACAAAGCCAAAACCTGTGTGGTTAATGGAATTTTTTATAGCATTGGTATACCCTGATATTTCTTTTGTCATGCTGGTGGTAGCAAGAAGTGCATTGTCATCTGCTTCGATATCAAACCGCACGCCCGGATACTCCATACTGGTATCCTTAAAACGCTGTTTTAAATATTCTGGGCATTGCCATGCAGCCACAATTCCTGCGGCTTCATATGCCGCACTTACATAAATCCCTTCCAGCCACATTTTCATAACGTCATCTTTCTCTGTAGAAAGAGCGACATTTCCATCTCCATCCATAACCATCTTTTTATCTAAAACCAATCCGGATTTATCTTTAGGAATAATTGTGACATTCGGAATACAAGGGATAACATATTCGCTATATGTCTTTTTCATAAGCGGAACACACTTATCTTTGTATAATTCAATTCCTTCTGTTGCGATATAGTTAAATGTTGTTTCCTCACAAGTACAAAAACTAAAGAATGTCGATATCTTATAAGGCTCTATTGCATTCATTAGTGCAGCTAAACTTTCCATAGAGTTTGTTCCCTGCTTTTCCTCGTGCTTATTGCCCGCAAATCGAACTCTTTGCAGTTTACCGCCTCCTGTCTGATTTAACTCCACATCTGGCACAATGCCAAACCAAATGGTATTATCAAACTCATTTTTATCATTGGTTGTGTTAAGATATGTAATTAACCTTGGAAGATTACTGGATTTTACAAGCATTTCCAATGGTATATTGGTTATTAACAGTTTTGGCTGCATTCCTTTTTCTTTGACTTTATACTGATCAAAAAATGTCTTAACCCCCAAAATCTTTTCAATCAGCGGTTTTACCACTTTTACAAAATCATTTTTACTCTGCTTATAAAACTCCAGATAGGTATTATAATTATTGACTTCCAGTTCACGATTGACATTGCTTTCTATCGTAGAGCTTAACGGGCAGAATGTCCGAACTACCAGATCTCGTACATAACCAGAGGGATTTTCATTTAATGCATCATAATCTTCCCGAAATGCATCCATCAGGCTTAAATTTACCTCATCATCAACGACTGCAAGCTGTGTACTTTCCTCTTGTTTCATTTCAAGGATCTTTAATTCGCCATCCTCGCCCATACTTAAAAGCCCCGCTTTAAAGTCAGGACCGCCCTGTCTGGATTCGCCATCTCCTAAAAGCAGACGAGTTTTAATATCTTCTATCGCAAGCGGCAGCATCGCAAGAACATTATTGTAATTCTGGCTTGCCTGTTCAAATTGGTAATTTAGGGTATCTCCTAAATCCAAACGTTTGGGATCTCCATCATCCAACTCCATATATTTCCCATATGTATACTGAATTTCCCTGCGAACCTGCCGGATATCCTCCATTATTTTCTTTGGTGAAATCATTTCTAGTATTTTACTAAACTGAAAATCTACATTTGCCACACCCTGTGCATCCCGTGCATCTAAAAGCGTTATCAACATATTTAACAGATCATTCATCTCATTTAAGGGTATTTCTGTAATACAATTTTGTGGAATGTGCTCGGGTCGCACGGTACTGTATTGGATTTTTCCGGTTGCTGCATCACACCATGAATATACCACCGGATTAAATTTTTCCAAAAAGTCAGAAAAACTTGATACTGTAAGCTCCTTATTGATTTCTTTAATCTTGTCATCATCTAAGCTTGTCTTTCCCCGTACATCACCAATCAAAGTTAATAGATTCAAGCATTCCGGGTTAATCTCAGTAAACAAGATTGTCCTGTTTGTCTGTGTGATCACATCCATAAATTTTCTCCTTTTCTCACTTTTAAGTATTATATAGATGACGAGTATTATCGCCATTTGCGCATTTTTTCTAGGAGCGTCAAAAGCTCCTGCATTCTTAGAACATTGATTTTATTGGAACACTGCAACAAAATGAAGTTCCAAATCGTATTTTCCATCCTGTGAAGTAATATAAATAACATCTCCAAAACGTATATTATATTGTATCTGCCTGCATACAATTGAACTGCCAATCATAATATCCGATTTTGATGTATGATACAAAACCATGCTGTGATTTTCGTCTGCAATTAAGAAAATACTGTTTAACTGTAATGCATTTGCCTGTTCTGGATAATCTCCAAAAAGATCTCCAAGTGATACCCTGCTGTCTTTTACCCGGTTCATTTGAAAAGTAAGCGGTGGAATTTCATCTTCCTCCTGCGGCTGCTGTAAAAAATATGCATTTAATTTTCCACTAAAATGAAAATGTCTTTTTTGTTCTGTTATTTTTTCTAATTCTGGCTTTGGTTTATATGTTATTTTCCAAATAATTACAGCAAGCACAATCATTATTATTGCAATTATCCACCAGTAAGCCTGCATCCATGAAATCACTTCAAAATGATACACATATTGTAGGATATCTTCGCCATCGCTGATTTGTACTGTCACTTTATGCTTTCCAACTTTTTGTGGTGTAAGTGTTAGTTGATCCCCCTCAAGCTGTATTGTTACTTGATCCTTTTGTATATCAAGAACAGAATACACAAGTTCATCTCCGTCGGCATCGATAAAATAATCATTTAAGTGATATACGAAACTTTGTTTCGGAAGTATACCTGACTTTTCCGGTATCGTTCCGGAGGGCATTGCATTGGGTACTTCAATACGGATGGGAAATACATATCTGCCGTATTTATCATATAATGTTCCTTCCAGCGCATATTCACCAGAATGCGTAAATAGAATAGTTCCCTTTAACATTTCATCCAGCACTTCGAATTGATTTATTGCCACAGCTTTTTGCGTTGCATCAGAATCCACACTGTTTAATTCCCATGAAAATAAATTGTAAAAACTTGTATCTTTTATTGTTTCACCGTTTGTATCTTTAAAATAAATTTGATATGCTAATTCATGATTTTTCTCTGCTTTTGTATCGATACACATTACAGGCAGAAATCTCCTGTAACTGATAACATACACCTGAAGATCTTGACCTTCCTTAGTTGCAGTATCAATAATTATTTCCTTTGCTGGATTTTTTATCTGTTTATTTTCAATCTTACCTACTGCGTAATGAGATAAGTTGGTAAGCAATTGTTCCGATTCTCCATAACGAACAAAAGTTTCTCCCACTGTCCCTGAGGAAATTAGCAGAATATCAATTTCATCCAAGTAGGATGATTCTAATACACACGTAATCTGCTGGCTTCCTCCTGCATAAGTACCGTTAGAAAACTGCTGAATCCGGTAAAAAAGGTTATTTTGAAAAATCCCATATAATATTTCCATTAAATCTTCTGGATTTTTTGCAGAATAATTTTCAGCGCCTGTTTCTTTGGCTGTTTCTTCGAGCAGTGTTAAATTTCCGTCATACTGTCCAAAGGCAATTGTATAGATTGGAATATTTTTTCCTTTACACTGTTGAATACATTGTTCTAATTCCCGATTTGACTGTTCCTCCGTGCGGGAAACACCTGACGGCAAATCTGTTTCTCCATCAGAAATCAATACCATAATTTTGCGTGAATTTTCTTCTGTAGATAACAGCTTATAAGCATACGCTACACCCATTCCAATATCGGTATCTCCTGCATATGCGATAGAAGCAATTTTACCTTTTAGGGTTTCTCTATTTTCCGTTGTTTCGATAGGCTCTGGCGCTGCATAGGAAACAATATCATTGTTATATGCCACATATCCAATCCGAATCCCTTGTGTCTGCATGGTATCAATAAAAGCCTGCACCATATCAAGTCCCATTTTGGATGGATCATTTGCCTTCATAGAACCACTGCTGTCTATAACAAAAATAATATCCAATACATCTTTTTCTGGAATAATTTCCTTAGCGTTTCCTATTAATGGGAAAAACAGTGATAAAATAATACAATATAACATGATTCGAATTGCTTTCATAATCCGTTTTCCCTTCTAATTTTTGGCATTTATCAGATTATAGCACATTATGTAGCAAAAAAAAGAACCTTGTAACATTTGGTATGTTATATGTAACATTTGGTAATTTTAGATGGTAATATTTATAAGATTTTCCTGTCTGGCAGGAATGTTTACTTGAAATTCGATTAAAAAAATAATTATAGGGCTGTCGAGATTTCGACACCCCTATATCATAGACTTAAAATGAAATGGTATGATTTTACTAGATAGCTTATTTAATAACTTATAGTTTTTCCTAAATTTTGTAAGCTACTGTATCTATATAATCAAAATATTTTGTTTTGACCTCATTGCGTTTTCTCCTGCTAATAGAAATGTTACTGCCATCACAAAGAATAAGCAGATCTAAATAGAATTTTTCTACATACATTGGATTTACAAGAAAAGATTGATTCGGATAAAGAAAACTTATACCATTTTGAGATAAGCGCTTTTCAATATCAGATAGCTTTTCATAATATTTTCTTATCACATTAGAAACATTATTCTTAGTAATAATAAATGTAGATCTTTTTTCACTTTGAAAATACATAATTTCTCTTATGGGCAGTTTATAACAAACTTTGTTATATTGATATTCAAAATAAACTGTAGTAGTGTTTAATTTTTCAATAGCACTTAATAAATACTTTTCAAATAGTTCCTTTTCAATTGGTTTATCAATAAATCGAAATGCAGCTACTTCAAATGCCTTCTTTGCATAATTATCATAATTTGTGATGAATATTATTAATGTACTGACATCATACTTGCGTATTATTTCAGCAGTTTCGATTCCATCTAATCCATTCATTTGAATATCCAAATAAATAATATCATAATGTTTTCCCTGTTTGATAAAATCAGTAAGTTTTGTACCATTATAAAAAATATCAATGCTCACAATATAATTATGCTTTTGACACAATGTAGTTATCAATTCATTAATTTTATTTGTGACATATATTTCATCATCGCAAATAGCTATATTTATAACGTTCATTTGTTGTTCCTCCGGTAGTTTTATATATGTAATTGATACGACTTGTATGGATTACCTTGCTATATTATAAATTTTTTACATTATATTTGCAATAGCGTGTTTTAATTTATGATAATTTATTAATATTTCAAGAATTAAAAAGTGTTTTTAAAATTAATGCCTATAAATCCCGTCTTTAGAAGTTAACACCATGTTTTTTAGACTCCTCATTTCTATGTAGTCTAATATGTATAAATTTAAAAGAAGAAAAGGGAATGATTATAATATATTATTTTGTGTTTAATATATTGGATGGGGTGTATTTTTCTGGTGATATGGGTTTTAGAAAAAATGAAAAAATAAACGAAAGATTTCGAGTGGTTTCTTAAATTCTAAGTTAAGAAATAAATAAATATAAAAATAATTTGACATATATATCCATTTTATGTATAATCTTTTTATAACATAAATATCGTACATTTAATATATTTATATAAAACGAAAAAGGGAACCTCCCACCACAGACGTTTCCCTTTTCCAAGTTTCATTAATGTAATTATAAGTAGTACTAAAGTACTAACTATTCTATTTAATTCTATCATTTATGAATAAGATTGTCAATAATAATTTTTTACATTTTTGAAACTTTTATAAGATTTAAAAGGAGCACGTTAGTCAACAGTTTGTGGTATGTATATTTCGGCAGTTATAGATTTCAGAATTAATATATTTGTTGGCTAATAGTTTTGATAAAATGCAAAAAATAAAAGATAATCTAGTCAAAAAAATATATCAATTTAATTTATCGAAAATATGTTTAGTTACATTATTGGATTTAATTAACATTGCAGATGAGCAGGGCAAGGTACAAATTTACTATAAAGATTTCGTAAAATTAGTAGATTGTAGCGAAGCGCAATTTTATAATGTGCTTAAAACGTTGGAAGATATTAATATTATAAAACGGAACCGAAATAATGAGTATAAAAATGAAATAGATATAATTATTTTAGAAAATGATTTTCTATCGCAAGGTTATTGTAATTATATTGATACCAATATATTATTTTTTACGAAACGTTTATATAAAACGATGAAGGCTGGAGAAATTAGAGTATATATATATTTCTTATTTCGCATATACAAACAGAAATACAATATAAATAATGATCGCAATAAATTATTTTATAATGGGTCGTATGAAAAAATAGCAAAACAGCTTGGATTGACAGTGCGTATGACTAAAAGATATTGTAGGGCACTTGAATCTGGAGGGTTTATTTGTGTTGCAAAAAAGGTAGATATTAAAAATAAAAATTATGATGTAATAACGATAAATAAAAAATATATACAGCGACCGGTTATAAACGTTTATGAAAAAGGTGAACAAAAAGAGGTTGTTCCAGATCCATTACATCAAAATTGGTACCACTTTATAAAAAATATATGTCGTAGGAACAAGATTGATTATGACACAGATAATTTGAATAATACTGCAGTATTATTCAAACAATATTATGGTAAGATTAAAAAAATAGGGAAAAACATATATATTATGATTGAAGATTCAATTAAAAAAATCAATAATAATATATTAAATAGTAGAACCATACATCATGTATTGCGTATACTTATGGGATTAGATTATGCAGATATTATAATTGCATATTAATTCTTTTAAATCAGAATATACATATGAATTAAAATTGTATGAATATTCTGATTGTAGACGGCTTATTCCCAACCAAACAGGTGGAATTATTTTAATAAATTTATGATTTTAACCAGCCTTGAATTTGTAATTTGCAGCAAGGCTTTTTGTAATGAAAAAATTTACGAATCAATTTTTTAATCCGTTATGAGTTTGATACCCCACAGTGCTGCTACGAAGTATTTTATTTTCTTTATTAGGAAATTGCGGTTTTTAAATGAAAATAAGAATATATGTTCATATCGTTTTTTCTAATTTTATGTCATATTATATATATTTATTTTAATTTTATGTTAAATTTTTTAATTTTTGATAATATATATTTTAATTTTGTGCTTATTTAAATATTTATTACCTAAATTCCGCAAAAAATTATAACGAGGCTAATGATTTTAGGCTTAACCTCCC
>ERZ778516.1383-NODE-1383-length-18333-cov-14.368859_pt1 | contig 18333 bp, 18 predicted proteins | sample MGYA00510342_ERZ778516 | MGnify/ENA primary metagenome ERZ778516 (study PRJEB29527, sample SAMN07138961) | mouse gut metagenome | material: feces | host: mouse | place: China:Nanjing | collected 2016-01-25 ... | reverse complement strand
GCTCACGCTCCGCCTTCATCTGCTTCTCCATGGCGTCCTGAATCGCCGCCGGAGGGATGATATTCTTAAGCTCTACACGGTTTACCTTGATTCCCCAGGGGTCCGTCGCCACATCCAGCGACGCACGCATCTTGGTGTTGATCGTCTCGCGGGAGGTCAAAGTCTGGTCCAACTCCAGATCTCCGATGATATTACGCAGTGTCGTTGCGGTCAGATTCTCGATTGCCATAATCGGATTCTCCACACCATATGCAAAAAGCTTCGGATCTGTGATCTGGAAAAATACAACCGTATCAATTCTCATGGTAACATTATCCTTCGTGATCACCGGCTGCGGTGCAAAATCCACCACCTGCTCCTTCAGGGTGACTCTTTTTGCCACCCGGTCGATAAAGGGGGCCTTAAAGTGAATCCCCACACCCCAGGTTCCGTTGTAAGCGCCCAGACGCTCCATGACGAGTGCCGTCGCCTGAGGCACGATCTTGATGCATGATGCTAAAATGATCAAAATCACTAATACTAATACAGCTACTAATACAGGCATTTTTCTCCTCCTATTAAAGTTCCGCATCCGCCCAAAAATGCCTCTTTCTCTGGAAGCATCCTGTGCCATAGCCATGACACAGAATCCTTCCGGGCATTTTCGTCCTGATGCTGTTTTTTAAAGTTCCGCATCCGCCCAAAAATGCCTCTTTCTCCGGAAGCATTTCCGCTCTGATGCTGTTTTATTTACAGTTCCTGTTTCATTTCTTCTACAATCAGCTTCACACCCTCTATGGCACAGATCCTCACCTTACTTCCTGCCGGTATTACACAACCGTCTTCTCTGCTTCGGGCAGTCCAGCTTACATCAGATATGATAACCTCCCCGCTCTGAGCGAGGTTATTGATATCCGCAGTCACAACTGCCATCCGCCCGATCAGGCTTTCTGCATTGGTCTTCACATGGCCGCTGCGCATATAGCGTACTGCCATGGGACGGGTTACGACCAGAAGAACCAGTGACAGTCCCAGAAAAATGGTCCTCTGCATTGCTACGCCTGCACCAAAAAAGGTGGAGAGAAATGCCACCATGGCGCCGCCCGCAAACCAGATCGTCGTCAGGCCCATGGTCGCTATCTCAATGACCAGAAGTAAAATGACCAGTCCCAGCCATAAGATTGCCGGATCCATTGACATCATGATGTGATACCTCCATTCCTTAAATAGTTGTAACCATTATACACCACTTTGATGCAGTTGACAATTCATAGATCCGTCATTTCAGACAGGAAACGATTGTTTTATTATTTTTTCGCATCCGTACAGGCGTTCACTCCGCTGGGGGCTGTGCAGTCATTCCGTCGCTCGCCCATCGTCTGCCGGCAGAATTTTACCGTTCATACTCTGCACCGCCTTTTCCTTTCTTATGAATATTTCTTCATGTAGCCCGCCGAATCTCCAAAAGAACAAAAAGGGGATGTTGCAGAATGTGATCCTGCCTGTATGCTCAATAGCACTGTACAAACCGGAGCGGACCGGAAACTGGTCTTCTGTCCGTTCCATTCCATACAAGCAGTAAGCATACAGACAGAGATGCATTTTGCAACATCCCCTTCTGTAAACAATTTTATTACTTTCCTGTGGTGGCCGCCCATGCGGCGGCATCACCGGATCCGTCAATAGAATACATGATTTCCGATAACGATTCCATCGATGCCTCCGGCACGGCGAAAATGCGTAAGGCTTCCTACGGTAGTCTCTCCATTGATCGCTGCCTGAGCTGCCTGCATACAGCTTGCTCTCGGACCGGATGCCATGATCGCCGCCACCCTGCCGGTCGCTGCCGGACCAAACTGTCCCGGTGCAGAGATAACACCCTGAATCGTATTGGGATAAGCTCCGCTTCTGACACGGTTCATAACCACCGCGCCGACTGCAAGCTGTCCTTCATAGGGCTGATTTCCCGCTTCTGCCTGAATCAGCGCCGCCAGCAGAACCACTTCATCCCCGGACGCTGCGACTGCTCCAAGATTCGCTGTTCTCTTCGCTTTCTCCTCTGCCGCCTTCTTCGCTTCCTCTTCCGCCTTTATGGCTTCGGTGGTCTTCGCTTCTCCATAATCATAATCCACTTCCACATACTCTGCGGAAATATAGTTCACATCGCCGTCTGAATAAACGATCTCCAGCCAGCCGTCTTCTTCCTCTCCGACTTCGATCGTCTCTCCCATTCCGATCAGGTCAATGACAGGGGCATCTGTAGTAGCCGCATCTCTCACCTTCAGCGTCTGAGCCGTAATGGTTGCGACTTTTTTCACATCTTCTTCCGCCCGTTCTTCTGCTTCCTGTCCGAATGCCAGATAATCATTGCTGACCCATCCGGTCACATCTCCGGACTGGATCAGAGTCCAGCCGTCTGCCTGTTCTATAATATCGCCGGCATTTCCTTTAAACATCTTGCCGATCACAGCCGCATCTGTGGAAGCATCTGCACGGACGCTGACGGAATCATCCACCTTGGCCATGACCTTGCCTTCCCATCGGTCTTCTGCCATCAGCTCATCCACATCCTCTGCGGTAAGCTGGCTCATCAATGCGTTTAACGTATCCTCTCCCTCGGCTCCCAGACCTGCAAATCCGGTCAGGCACAGCCACATTGCTGTAAAAAGAAGCATGGCCATTCCTTTTTTCCACATCTGTATTCCCTCCTACATATTACAAAATTATTACATATGTTACGGGAATTTTAGCAGATGTTACGCCATTTGTCAATATTTGATTACAATTTTGCATCATAAATGCATCAGAGGGGATATTTTTCCAACACCTGCCAGCATTCAGCCTGCTATGGATATATATTTCCGGAAGCCCCATGGAAGGGCGCCGATCCTAAAAGCGCATATTTTGCGCCCTTAAGGCCGCTGCTGCCTTTGCGGTAAGGGAGGGAGCCATGCAATGGGAGGATTCCTTATCGCCCTTCATTAAGTGCAGGCGGGATTTGTGATGAAGGCCCCGCGCAGTGGGGAGAGTCCTGAACGCCTGTCCGGAAGGCATACAGATCCATAACAGGCGTCCGAAGCAGGAAGGAACAGTGAAAGGCCTACCGGCGCTGCCGGCAGACCTCGTACATCAAGATGGATGCAGCCACTGCTGCATTCAGCGATTCCAGTTTTCCATGCATGGGAATGCGGACCCATGTGTCCGCCCTGCGGCTCAATTCCCCGCTTAAGCCGTTCCCTTCATTGCCGATCAGAAAAGCACAGCCTGTCCGGTAGTCTTCCTGATCGTAACAGTTCTTTCCTTTCAGATGCGCCGCATAGGTACGGATCCCTCTCTGCTTCAGAAGCGGAAGTACTTCTGCCAGTTCCTCCACATAGAGAAACGGCATCCGGTAGACAGAACCCATGGTTGCCCGGATGACTTTGGGATTGTACAGATCGACAGAAGTCCGGTTCAGGATCACTCCGTCAACCCCCGCTCCTTCGGCTGTCCGCATGATCGTCCCCAGGTTTCCCGGATCCTGCAGGTCCTCCAGAAGAAGCAGATGGGGCGCGTCCTTTTTCATCATGTTGTCCAGCGTATGGTGATACTGCTTCAGAACGCACAGGATCCCCTGCGGAGTCTTTGTATCACTGACTGCCGCAAATACATGGTCTGACAGCACCTCCGCTTCCATGCCGCGCAGAAAATCCGTTCCCTTTTCCCCGTACAGAGTCCTGGAAATATATACCTTCTGAATCCGTTCTTTCGGAGCTTCCTGAAACATCTTCAGACCTTCTGCCAGAAAAACATCCTGCTCATTTCGAAGCTTTGCCTTTTTCAGAAGCTGCTGCAGGTTTTTCACCTGCGGATTTGATGTGCTCGTAATCATTACTTTGACATGTCTCTGGCAACTTCCAGCATATACGGAGAGATTTCTTTTTTCATGGCCAGGGCTTCATCGATGTCAAAATCTACGAATTGCCCGTTTTTATAACCCACTACCCGGTTGCTCCTGCCTTCGCAGAGCAGGTCCACCGCAAGACTTCCCATCATAGTCGCATACACACGGTCCCGGCAGGTGGGATTGCCGCCCCGCTGCATGTAGCCCAGAATCGTGGCGCGGGTCTCCATACCGGTGGCCGCTTCGATTCTCCGCGCCATGGAAGTGGAATGTCCGATTCCCTCTGCATTGATAATGATATAATGCTTCTTGCCCATCTTCCGGTTCCGGATGATGTTATTGATGATCTTCTGCTCATCATAATCGTATTTTTCCGGGATGATGATGTCTTCCGCCCCGTTGGCAATACCGCTCCACAGCGCAATGTATCCTGCATCCCTTCCCATTACCTCGATGATACTGCAGCGTTCATGGGACGTAGATGTATCGCGGACCTTGTCAATGGCGTCCATGGCTGTATTCACTGCCGTATCAAAGCCAATGCTGTAATCGGTACATGCAATATCCAGGTCGATCGTTCCCGGAACGCCCACCGTATTGATTCCCTGTGCCGCCAGCTTCTGAGCTCCTGCAAAAGAACCGTCTCCGCCGATGACTACCAGGCCGTCAATCCCGTACCGTTTGCAGATCTCCGCACCCTTCTTCTGTCCCTCTTCTGTCCGAAATTCTGAACAGCGGGCGGTAAACAGAATCGTTCCTCCTTTATCCAGTGTATCACTGACCGATTCCCGTCCCATTTCCACGATATCTTCTTCCAGAAGTCCCTGGTAGCCTCTGCGGATACCCATTACCTTCTTGCCATTGGCGCATGCCTTCCGCACTACCGCACGGATCGCCGCATTCATGCCCGGCGCATCACCGCCGCTTGTCAAAACTCCGATTGTATTAATTTCTTTTGCCATGGTCCTTCCCTCCGCAAAAATTGTTAGCTTTATTTTAATGCATTTTCACTGTATTTTCAATACGCTTCTCAACAGCTTTTACATTTTTCTCGCCAAATATTTCATACAGTTTCTGAAGAAGCTCCGCATTCACCTGGATGTTGCGGCTGGCAGGAAGCATCTTTTTCCTGTTCTCTTTTTTCACATAGACGATCACCCGGTCTTCCCCTTCGCTGTCCATGAGCACATGATACAGCTCCTGCTCCCGTTTTTCATATTCCTGCATATCCGAAAACTGGATCCACAGCTCCTTTTTCACGGTTTCAAAGGGCGTAATCCGCTCCAGGATCAGCTTGCCTGCCTGGTCCTCCCCGGCAGAAATACGCCCGCTTATGAACACCTTGCTGTCCACATTCAAAAGCCCTGTATTTTTCTCATAGTCTCTCGGAAAGACCAGAACCTCCACGGTTCCCACCAGATCCTCTATGGTGATAAATGCCATCATTTTATTCGTTCTGGTTGTCTTGACCGTCTTGCTGATAATCATGCCGCCGATCACTGCTTTTTCATTATCCCGGATCCTTGTCTCTTCCCCTTCCTCTGACGGAAGAAAATCCGTGGTCACATGCGTGATTCCTCTTCTCCACTGCTCTTCATATTCTTCCAGAGGATGCCCGCTGATATAAAAGCCCAGCACTTCCTTTTCAAAGGCAAGCAGATCCTCCTTCTGATATTCAGGCACATCCGGAATCCGGATTCGAAACGCCGCCTTCTCTTCCTCCGGTACAAAGTCAAACAGGCTCATCTGTCCGGCAAATTCTTTCTTTTTCTTCTGAGCAGCCTGATCCGCAATCGGTCCGTAGACCATCATCATCTGACGCCGGTTCGCCGGAAAGCAGTCGAAAGCGCCGGATTTAATCAGGTTCTCAATGGTGCGTTTATTCATATCCTTTCCGGATGCCCGCTCTATGAAATCACTGAGATCCAGAAAAGGCCCATGCTCTTCTCTTTCTTTTACCAGGCTGTCAATCACAGGCTTTCCCACACTTTTGATCGCGTTTAAGCCATAGCGTATGGAACTGCCGGATACGGAAAAGACTCCTTCGCTCTCATTGATGTCCGGAGCCAGAATGCCGATTCCCATCTGTCTACAGGTCACGACATATTCAGACACCTTTGAAGAATTGTATATCACGGAGGTCATAAGAGCCGCCATAAATTCGACCGGATAATAGTATTTCAGCCATGCGGTCTGATAGGCGACCACTGCATAGGCGGCCGCATGGGATTTGTTAAATGCATATTTGGCAAAATCGATCATCTCATCATAGATCTTATTGGCCGTTGCTTCCGGAATCCCGCAGGCAATGCATCCTGGAACATGCTCCTCCGCATTTCCATAGACGAAGTTCTGCCGTTCCTTCTGCATGACGGCGGCTTTTTTCTTGGACATGGCACGGCGCACCAGATCGCTCCGCCCCAGGGTATAGCCCGCCAGCTTCTGCACAATCTGCATGACCTGTTCCTGATAGACGATACAGCCGTAGGTCGGCTCCAGAATCGGCTCCAGCTCCGGACAGTCGTAGGTGATCGTCTCCGGATGGTTCTTTCCCCGGATGTACTGCGGAATAAAGTCCATGGGGCCCGGACGGTACAGGGAGATGCCGGCGATCACATCCTCCAGGCTCTGAGGCTTCAGCTCCTTTATGAAGTTCTTCATCCCGGTACTCTCCAGCTGGAAGACGCCGTCTGTCCGGCCGGTCCCAAGTGATGCATATACTGCTTTGTCATCATAGTCCACATGGTCCATATCGATCCGGATCCCTCTGCCCTTCTCGATCAGCCGGATGGTATTCTGGATCACCGTCAGGTTGCGAAGGCCCAGAAAATCCATCTTCAAAAGCCCCAGTTCCTCCAGAGTCGTCATGGTAAACTGGGTCGTGAGAGAACCGTCCTGCGCTCTGGACAGCGGGACATACTCCACCACATCCTTCTGACTGATCACAACGCCCGCCGCATGCATGGACGTATGCCGCGGAAGGCCCTCCAGTCTCCGGGACATGTCCACAAGCTCTTTCACCTGTTCATTGGTCTCATAGAGGGTCCGGAACTCCGGATTGGCATCCAGTGCCTTATCCAGTGTAATGTTCAGCTCCTGCGGCACCATCTTGGCAATGGAATCCACGAATGCATAAGGCAGATCCATCACTCTTCCCACATCCCGCAGGACACCTCTGGCAGCCAGCGTACCAAAGGTTACGATCTGTGCCACCCGGTCCTTGCCGTATTTTTGCACCACATAGTCGATGACCTCCTGCCGCCGGTCCACACAGAAATCAATATCGATATCCGGCATGGACACCCGCTCCGGATTCAGGAACCGCTCAAACAGAAGCTGGTATTTCGCCGGATCAATGTTGGTGATCCCAAGCGTATAGGACACCAGGCTCCCTGCTGCCGAACCTCTTCCGGGGCCAACCGCAATCCCATGGTCTCTGGCATATTTGATAAAATCCCACACGATCAGAAAATAGTCCACATATCCCATCTTCTGAATCACAGAGAGCTCGTATACCAGCTGCTCCTTCAGGGTTCCGTCATCGTCCGGATAACGCTCTCCCAACCCGTTCATACACAGTTCATTCAGATATTCCCAGGAAGTGCATCCGTCCGGCACATCATATTTCGGAAGCTTTGTCACACCGAATTCAATCTCCACATTGCACCGCATGGCAATCCGGTGCGTATTCTCAATGGCCTGCAGCGCATATGGGAAAAGTTCTGCCATCTCCTCCGGAGATTTTACATAATACTGGCCGCCCTCATAGCGCATCCGGTCTTCGTCTGCCAGACGCTTGCCGGTCTGCAGGCACAGAAGGATATCATGGGGCTTTACATCATCTTCATAAGTATAATGAATATCATTGGTCACCACAAGCTCCATCCCCAGCTCCCGGCTCATGCGCATCAGCGACTGATTCACCTGCTTCTGTTCCGGAATCCCATGGTCCTGCATCTCCAGAAAGAAATTTCCTTTTCCAAAGATCTCCTCATACGCTTCTGCGGTCCGGCACGCCTTCTCATACTGACCCTTCACGATATCCCGCTGAACCTCTCCTGCCAGGCAGGCGCTCAGGGCAATGATCCCCTTATGATACCGCCTGAGCGTCTCTTTATCCACCCGCGGCCGATAATAGAACCCTTCTGTAAACCCGATGGATACGATCTTCATCAGGTTCTGATAACCTTCCTTGTTCTCCGCCAGCAGCACCAGATGATAATACCGGTCCTCTCCGCCTGTGGTCTCCTTGTCAAAACGGGAATTGGGCGCCACATAGACCTCACAGCCGAGAATCGGCCGGATCCCCTGCGCTTTTGCTTCCTTATAAAAGTCGATCACCCCGTACATGACTCCATGGTCTGTAATCGCTGCACTGTCCATTCCCAGTTCCTTCACCCGCGACACATATTCACTGATCTTGTTGGAGCCGTCCAGCAGACTGTATTCTGTATGTACATGCAGATGTGTAAAATTCATCCTTTTCTTACCCCCAGCTGTTTTTCCAGTATATCATGCCCGCACACCCTGCATCCTTCCCTGATGCAGCGCGGATTGCCATTCAGATACCTGCCGGTATCCGTGCCTTCCCGCAGACGTTCGGTTCATCGCAGAACCGCAGTCCCTGATATCTACAGACATTATACCCCATAATCCACAAATTTGAAAGAAAAGACTGCGCAAAAAAGGCGCCCGCCACCGGACGCCTTGGATACCGTTTTGTTCATGCCAGATCAGCCGTTGATCATAAAGGATAACAGCTTATCAATATCCTCTTTCTCATAAGCGATAATCTCCAGTTCCGGAATCTCACCGTTGGAGAAAATATTTGCAAGAGACACATACTGACAAAGCTTGGACTTCAGATTCAGTCTGTCTCCTTCACCCGTTACTAATTCCACTTTACCTGCACAGTTGTCTACCACTTCAAAAAATTTGTTTACGTCTTTAATGTTCTGTACTTTCATGTTCTTAATCTCCTTTCCTTCTTTACGACACCTATTATACTCAAGCTTTCCAAAGATTGCAAGTGCTTTTTTCCCTGATTTTCCGGGACTTTCCATACCCCTGCTCCCGCTTTGTTCACCTTGCCGGCAAAAAACTTCATCCTGTAACCGGTTTTCGTCATTTTCAAATACTTTGATAATCAAAATATTTTTTTACCCTGATAAAAGTCTACAGTTTCCGGATACTTTTTTCCGTAATTTCGATACGCCCTTCCTTCAGAAGGTGCCCGACTGCACGCTTGAATGCATTCTTGCTTAAAGACAGCTCCCGCTTGATGACCTCCGGAGAGGCCTTATCCGTAAACGGAAGGACCCCGTCAAATTCCTCGATCGCCTTCATCACCCGCTCTGCATCTGCGTTCATCTGCACATACCCTTTTTCCCTGATGCTGAGATCCAGCTTGCCGTCCGGCTTCACCGCCGTCACTCTCGCCTCGACCCGGTCCCCGACCGATACCTGTCCAAAAAATTCCCGCCCCGGGATCAGTCCGGAATAGCAGTCATCCACTGCCACAAACGCCCCAAAATTCTCACTGATCTGATAAACCGTCCCGGATACATGGTCTTCCTTCTGGTACGGGCTGTCCGTCCGCAGATATTCATATACATTCATGGTGGCGCACAGCCTCCCGCTCTTGTCCGTATAGAGTCCTGCCAGACACTCCTCTCCGGCACGGACCTTTTTCGTCTGCTGCCGGAAGGGCAGGAACAGATCCTTTTCCAGCCCCCAGTCCAGAAATGCCCCGATCTTTGTCACTTCCTTGACCGTAAGCCTTGCCACGCCGCCCAGTGTAAGCTTCGGCTGCGCCGTCGTAGCGATCAGACGGTCCTGCGAATCTTTATAGAGAAATACCTCTATCTCATCTCCGATCTGCGCTCCTTCCGGCACCTGTCTGCCAGGAAGCAGCACCCGCTGCTCCGGACGCTCTGCTTCTGCCAGATAGACTCCAAAGTCCACTCTCTTCGTAATTACCAGTACCTGTGTCTTTCCCAACTCCATCTGATTCTCCCCCATTTCATGCAGCAATGCACATCTGTCATTGCCCGGAACCTGTGTTTCTGTTTCTGTCATTTATTCTTTCTTCATTCTCTGCATCTAAATTCTACCACTGCATACGGCTTTCCGTCTGTATCTCCCAGAAAAACCGTACAGACGCCGTTTTGGTATCCCACCTGCGGACAGACCATATCCTGAAGGACGGCAGACTTTCTGTATTCTGCCCGCATCTGGTAAATCACAAAGCCCTCCGGCAGATACTCCTGCGCAAGCTGCACATACTGCCCGTTATTTACATGATGGTTCACATCCAGATGCCGGACATGAATGGCAAAGGGTTCCTTCTCCGCCAGAGTATCCGGAAGCCGGATCTTCCCGGATTCCCCTTCCATGGAAAGCGCCGGCTCCAGTCCGTATGCAGAACCGGTCTCCTCATCCACACGGGTCGGGCGCTGCTTTTTTGTGTCCATGAAAACCCACTCGGTATCCGCGCATGCAGCCATCCTTCCCTTCGCATCCATCAGCCGAAAATTTCTCTGGCCGCCCAGTTTTCCGAATTGATAAGGCCATGTCCCGATCCGGATATGCTCTGCCATCTCTGGATAACGGTATATCATCATCTTCCAGGAACGCAGAACCCACATCCGGTTCCTCTTCTCCAGATATTCCATTCCCACGCCCAGATCTTCCGAATGAAAAGTACTGCAGTCCTGAAAAGCATTCAGGATTGCCATTAACGTCATTCTTCGGTCCTGTCCCACTTCTGTCAGGCGCACCCTGCTGTCATATTCATACATATGCTTTCTTCCTCTTCCAAAAGCTTTTCCAGTCCCGCACTGCACCGGACCGTTATCTCCCATTATAATCGCAAAAGGTCCAAAAATCCACCTTAACTTTTTATATATGGAAAAGAAAGAACAGACACATCCCGGCCAGTAGAATTTCCAGCCATTCCCTGATCTTCAGACCCAGTTTTCCGGCAATGACATATATGATAAGTATGACTGCCCCGATCCACATTCCCGACCCCTTCTCTTTTGTCCTTTCTGTATTCAAGTTCCTGCTTCTAATAGTCATATTATAATTCTATCAGTCAATATTTGCAATGAACTTTTTATCTTAATATAAAAAGGGGTGAAATGTATGAAAAATATTGATTATACTGCCATGGGAGGGCGCATCCGAAATGCCCGGCTGGACGCGGGGTTGTCCCAGTCAGAACTGGCAGAAAGATGTAATCTGTCCGTTTCCTTTCTGGGGCACATCGAAAGAGGAAGCCGAAAAATGTCCCTGGAAACTCTGGTAACGGTATGTGAAGTGCTGAACCTGAGTACGGACTATCTTCTTCAGGACGAGCTGCCCGGCAGTGACGCAGTCATTGGAAATATTATCGCATCGGTCAAAAAGCAGGGTTCCTATCAATACGACCGTTATGTGACGATTATCAAGGCTCTGGCAGAGATCTCTGACAAGCTTTAATCCATGGAAAATCCGTATGCATGTGCCGCCTTTTTTGCGGCAGCCAACAGGAAAAAAGAGGCTGAAAAATGCGTCTCTGCCTGTGTGTACAGCAACGCCGTGTGAATTGATGCGGACAAAAAACAGGCTTTGTCTGCCTCTGACGGACGTCAGACGTCCGAACAGAGCAGACAAAGCCTGTTTTTCTGTTCTGTCAATTGGTCAGCCGGTTTTTCCGTCCCGGCTTAAAACCCCACCTTCCCGCTCCGAAAGGAACGGTAATTACGGTATTGCAGCCATTGTAAATTCTTTAAAATCCGAAATTGCCGACTGAGAACCGTCTTTCTGCCTCCATTCAAAAAAGCGGCTATACATTCATTACCGCCGCTTTTTATCCGGGGGAATTTCCGGAATGCCTTTTCATCATTCTTGCGGTATCTTGCAGAAATGTTCCGGGAAATTTTCACGCTCCGGTCATACTTTTTGTCCTGTCTTACCGTTTTGGACATGCGAAGAAATTTTGCTGCCGTCAAAGGGATTTCAGATTTCTTCTGTACGCTGCCATCTCCTCCTCGCTCTGGGTATCGATCACATACTGCAGTTCCCGGATCACGGCTTCCCGCTCCTTCGGAAGATATGCCGTGACCGGATAATAATTGGAGCCCGTATTGGCAAACAGATGCGTCCGTACCTGCAGATTCCGGATAAAAACCTGCAGTTCCTGCAGACGTTCCTTCTCCCCGGCGGGCACAAATTTCCCCTCCTGCTCCATACGGTACAGCTCTGTGCCGGGGAACAGCGTCAGAGAACTGACGGAGATAAAATATGGATTTAACCGGCTGAACAGTCTGGCGCTGTTCACCGCATTCCGGTATCCATTGCCCCTGCCTGCCAGCCCGGTCATATAGACCAGATAATATTCAATCCCTGCCTCCTGAAGCTTCCGGCACTGCTCCAGGATGTCGGCAGCCGTATAATTCTTGCCCGCCAGCAAAAGCGTATCATCATCCCCGCTTTCCGTTCCGATGGTCAGCCCATGGATTCCCATGGCCCGAAGCTTTTTTAACTGCCACGCCTCCTTGTCCCTGATATTTCGTATGCTGGCAAACATGGCCATCGTCTGACATTTGATCAGATAATCCCTCACGGTCAGCGCACGAAGCTTCAGGTTTTCATAGCTCATGGCAAACGGATCCGCTCCGGTCCAGAAAATCCGTCTTGCATAAGGCTGATAAAACTTGATCTCTTCCAGGTCTTCTTCAAATTCTCTCAGGGGAGACATTCGAAAACATTCGTCCTGATACAGACTGCAAAAGCGGCATTTTCCATATGTGCATCCGGAGGTTGCCTGAATGATGACGGAATGTGCCTCATAAGGCGGCCTCCAGGTTCTCCCTGTAAAATGCATGATCCGCCGCCTCCCTTATAAATGATGAACGCTTTCGCGATACCTGCGCAGTTCCCGCTCATCTGTATTTTCCATGATATCGTCGAGGAAAGCCAGCAGCTTCTCTCTGTCCTGCGGCAGCTTACCCTGCATCTGAAATGCATTGGAAGCTCCCATAGCGGCAAAAACCACCGGAATCTTCAGGCATTCCACCAGCGTGCGGATCTCCCGATATTTCTCCGTCTCACTTTCTTCTCTCCAGTTTCCCTGCCGGATCTCCTGATACAGTCTGGAATCCGGGTAAACGGTCAGCATATTTGCACCGATCAGCATCGGGTGAAGCCGGTTGCACACATCCGCCGTTGCTTTCGCTCCCGCTTCTGCGCGCCCTGCACCGGATATACCCGCCAGATAGAAGAAACTGTAATGAATGCCCGCCCCATCCAGCCGGCTGCACTGTTCCAGGATGTCAGAAGCCCGGTAGCCTTTATCCATAAATGCAAGCGCTGTTTCATCCGCCGTTTCCATGCCGATGGTCAGCCCGTCGTATCCGGCCCTGCCAAGAGCCGCCAGCTCTTCATCGGTCTTTCCTGTGATATCCGTCACTCTCGCAAAAGAGCCGATGGTCTTCACCTCCGGAAAATAAGCCCGGATCCGCTCTGCAATCTTCATCAGCTTCTCATATTTGAGTACAAAGGGATTCGCTCCTGTCAGAAAAACCCGGGACATCCTGCGCCCCATCCGGTGATGATACAGTTCTTCTGCCTCCTTCAGATCCTCTTCCATGTCCGAAAGCCGGGCCATCCGGAACGGAAAGGGCAGATCCGCATAAAGTGTGCAGAATTTACATCTGTGATGTGTGCAGCCCGCCGTTGCCTCCAGAAGCAGAGACGACGCCTCATAGGGCGGTCTCCATATGGTTCCTGTATAATGCATGATTGATCCTCCTGTAAAAATCCCGCTTCTGCCGCTCCCAAGGTGCAGGCAGACGCTGTTCTGAAAGTTCCGCTGCAGCTTCTGCATCTAACATATCTCTTTTCTGCTGCGGAAACAAGTACTGTCTTTTTTGGAAAATAGTATCATTTTTCGTACTGACGGTCTGTCCGGAACCACATCTTGATTTTTTTCAGTTCTTAAAATATACTGTGGGAAAGAGGTGAATGGATATGTCCGAGAATAAATTCAGCAAACAGGAAACGATCGCCCGCTGCGTCCCCATGAGCCGGCTGCAATCTGTGATCGGCGGGAAATGGAAGATCCTGATCCTGTGGTACGTGGCATTTTACAGAGTCCAGAGATTCGGAGAACTGCTGCGCCGTCTTGAGGGAATCACCCAGTCCACACTGACCCGGCAGCTGCGCGAGCTGGAAAGCGACGGCTTTCTCCACCGGGAGATCTACAAAGAGATCCCGCCGAAGGTGGAATACTCCCTGACGGAACTGGGTGAGAGCTTTCTGCCCGTACTCCAGTCCATGATGGCGTGGAGCGAGGCAAACCTCTGTCCGGATTATGAGAATCCCTATTTTAAATCTGAGTAATGCGCTGTTTTTCCTCTTCCGCTGAATCTCCGTGCCGGACGCCATATACTCAACGAGCTGACGTTCTTGCTCTGCGGGAATGACTCCGCTGCTGGAACGGACGAACAGCGAACCGTTCAGCTTCCCCTTCCGTCATTTGACAAAAAGAGCAAAATTCAGCTATAAAATATATGAATTTTATGCATATCAACCAAAATCCTCCATCTTGCCCAACTCAAGCACTTGTTTGATCTGTTCAAACTTCATTCAAACTTCCCCGTTGTTAATAAAAATTTATTCAAATCATACCATAAAAGCAGGCAGCAGCGCCTATGCCGAAACAGAAACCCTGCTATGGCTTATGATATGGACGATAGCGGAGCGGCAGTCATTCCAGGCAGAATGTTTTCCTGCGGAAAAATATGGAATTTCATATTCAGCCTACAAAGAATGTAAAATCTCATTTATACAGGTAACGGATGTCCTTCGCTTGTCGTGGAGTCATTTTGTAGACCTGGCAGATAAAAAATATGCCCGTTATCTCTCAAAAAAATAACGGAGACGGATAAACCAAAATGATGCGTTTCATGCAGCAGTTTTACCAGGACTGCTTAGTTAAGTTCGCGCTTATGGGGGCGTTCCCGTCTTATTTACGGCGCTGCTGGAAATAAGCAGACGGTAACGTGGTTTTTCAGCGGATCTCAATCGGCAGCAGCGATTGCATGGGAAGCTCGATCTCCACGACTGCGCCATCCTCATTATACCGTTTGATCCTTCCGCTCATCTCGTCAAGGATCACAGATTCTATAACCATCATTCCAATCCCGGTGTTTTTGGAATCCCGGCCCGCGGCATCCAGAAATCCTCTGCCGTTATCCCGGTATCGGATCCTGACCAGCTTCTCTTCCGAGGCTTTGCTTACTTGAATCTCGATTTCCAGATCCGGCTGTCCTTCGTTGTGTTTGATGCTGTTGTTGATCAGTTCGTTGACAACCATGGCCACCGAAATCACTTTTGCATATGGAATCCAGATCTCATCCAGAGTCAGATTCATCTTCACGCGGCTCTGATAAAATTCATTGATCTTGTTGATAATATGAGAAAGAGTGTAGATGCTTGCGCTCCCATTCGGATTGGCCAGAAGTTTGTGTATGCCCGCAATACAGTTGATTCTGCTAATGTTGCTGGAAAAGACGTCGTCTATTTCCTTCTTGGTATCCTCTTCCAGGTTCTTGTTGCAGATGACCAGCTTTTCCATTTCCAGAAGACTTACAATGATCTGCAGATTGTTCATGATCCGATGATGCCCCTCCTGCAGGAGAAGCGAATTCTCGCGCTGCTGCATTCTCTCTATAGAGAGCGCCATCTCGTCTGCAATCCACCTGGCCATAAATGTAACATATTCCGTATCAATTTCGGTCTCACTGAAATTAATTTTCAGGCAAAGCAGGCTGTCGTCTCCCACGTCAATCACATGACAGGCACACAGCGCATAATCCGAACTCTTTGCAAAAAATCTGGAAAATTCAGGATCTCCTCTTTTGATAAAGGATACCATGTCCTTTTGCGCAGCCATGTAGTTCAGAAATACGTCTTTTTTTAGAAAAGCCACTCCAGCTTCCTTCTCTTCCTCCGTACCGCCGACGATCACAATATCCGTGATTCTTTTCTGCGACGGACTGACCAGAAATGCCACCACTCCCTTCGCCTGCAGTTCCATCTTTAAATACTCGGAAAACATTCCGATTGCTTTTTTATAGTTGTAATTGTCAGACCCCATTTTCACGCTGCGTTTGATATTCTGCAAAGCGATCAACTCTTTCCTGAATCTTCTGTTGACCAGATAACTCTGGTAGGAACTTACACACAGATCATAAATCTGCCCCGGGTCTTCGTTCACTTCCTGGGCAGTGAAAGTTTCGATGCTGTTTTTGCCAAAAACCACGCTGACGTCACTATTCAGCCGAACCGCCTCCTCCCACTGATTGGTCAGATACAGCACGGTCGTTCCGTACTCGTTCAAAATACGCATCACCTCTGCAAATTTATAAAACAATGGTGCTGACAGGATACTGTTCAGCTCTCGAACCACAAGTAGTTTTGGCTTTTGATACACAGTTCGCAGGATCTCCACCACCTTGCACTGTTCCACCGTCAGATCCCTCACCGAGGCGTCCAGATCCATCTCAAATTTCGTTTCTTCCAGCAGACCTTGAAACATCTTTTTCCGTTTTCCCCTGATTGCTCTTTGACGGCTGGAGTCTGTGAAAACATTCTCTCCCACATTCATTATACGAAAGCGGAAAAAGTTCTCCCAATGATGAAATCAAAAAGAAAATCTGTGATTACTTTGATGTTACATTAGATTATTTAGTTGGTTTTTCTGACAACAAACCAATACCAAAACGACAAATTATCCCCGGAGGGTATGATAACTCTATTAGCCACTGGATATCAAAAACAGGGCTCGGATATGGTGAAGTGGCACAAAAGCTCGGTATATCCGAAGATTTGCTAATGGACTATGTAGAAGAAAATATTCCTATTCTTTATCAAATCCTGATAGCATTATCAGAAATATGTGAAGTGTCAACGGACTGCCTGCTTGGTCTCAAAAGCAAAAGCCGCGAAAAAGATTTAAACAATGTATTGCCGTTTCGATACGACTATCGGATTGCAAAGCGCATCCGAAAATTGTGCCAGGAATCAAATGTGGATACCAAATCTTCTTTTTTGGAGAACCTGCTATGCCTGTCAAGCAAAGAAGTTTTCTATTTAATAGAATATGGATTCATTCCACACATGGACACTTTAATCAAACTTGCAGACTACTGTACTGCACCGCTCATATTTAACATTACAACTGCCTCTGTTCAGAGGCAGGAATAAATACCGGGTATAAAGATGCCAGCCTGATTCGTGCATCTCTCGTGCGGAACTGCCAGTTCACTTTTGCACATGTTGAATTACGTTCTGACTCCCACGATGCAGGTTCCATCCTCAGTGCAGCAATGTCATCAATTCGTCTGGAAAGGCACTGGCGTGTCATGACGTTCAGTTCGATTTCTGCGATATCAGGCCGGCTGCCGTGTTTTGGCGTAAAATGGATTTCCGGCTTTTTGATGATACGCCCTGCTTCACTGGCGGGATATCTCCGGTAAAGAGATGCCGGTTTGTGGGTGTTGAGATTATCCATCACAAGGATAATCTTTTCCGCATCCGGATACATAACATCAACAAGATATTTGATCTCTTCTGCCCGGTCAACTGCCGTGCGGTGCTCCCTGACGCTTACATGATGCCTGCCTCCAGGCGGTTCGATAAATGCAAATATGCTGCATGTCCCGTTACGGACATATTCGGAATCTGTTTTCAGGTCATTGCCCGGGCGCATTGGAAATGGTTCCCCTGCGTCACCCGGGAGCTGGTATGGTTTTTCATCCATACAGACAACCGGGCGTTCCGCATTATAAGGCAGTTCGTAAACGTCAGGGACATCTTCCATACAGGCTATGAAATCCGGATCATCCTTTTTGGGGATGCACCAGCAGCTGTTCATGTGAGGTCGGAGCTGATTTTTTTTAAAGTGCGGCCAATGGCATTTTTTCCTGCTGGTGTATCAGGTTCGATCCTGCATTTTTCCTCCAGAAGACGCAGCGTCCAGCGGGAACGTCCTTCCGGTGCAGGGCTGCAGGCGATCTCAATGATGCGGGCCTCTGTCCTTCCATCAGTTTTACGCCTGGCATTGTCGGAATTTACATTTCGATTGTACTTTATTACTTTATCAATACCGCCGCTGATATACTTCTGGACAGTGTTAGTGACGGTTGTGATACAGACACCATTGGATTTTGCGCATTGTTCATTTGAAAAGCGTTTGCCGTGAAGTTCATCCATATCCAGGATAATCTGGCAACGGCTTCGGATGGTTCTGGAAGTATCTTTTTTCCGGATTACGGATTTCAGCTTTTTTACTTCGTCATCTGTAAGTTTGATAATATACTTTTTTGGTCTTGCCATAATATCACCGCCGTTTCTTTATAGTATATCACAAAACGACGATTGATGGTTGAAAATGCATTAAATATCAACGGTACAATACACTA
>ERZ778516.1374-NODE-1374-length-18404-cov-5.250204_pt1 | contig 18404 bp, 20 predicted proteins | sample MGYA00510342_ERZ778516 | MGnify/ENA primary metagenome ERZ778516 (study PRJEB29527, sample SAMN07138961) | mouse gut metagenome | material: feces | host: mouse | place: China:Nanjing | collected 2016-01-25 ... | reverse complement strand
TGCAGCCGGAAGGACGGATTTGACAAATGGCAGAAAGTCAGGTTACAATAAAAGCAGAATCCGAAGAACCGAGGTGGCAGCTGCAATGTGTACAAAATCTGAATTACAGGTTATATTGGAACAGGTAAAAAATGCTTCGATACAGCTTTACGGAGACTGGCTGAACAAAATCATTCTCTATGGTTCTTATGCACGCGGAGATTATACAGACGAATCTGATATTGATATTATGATTGTCCTGAACTGTGAGCCTGACGAAATAAAAAAACTCCGGAGTCCTACAGCCGAAATGACAAGTGATATATCCCTGGAGAAGGAGGTTCTGTTATCCGTTTTGCTGAGAGATAAAAAACACTATGAAAATAATGCTGATTTTCTGCCCTTTTATAAGAATATTGAAAAAGAAGGAGTAACTGTTTATGGATGACAGAAAAAAAGATCTATGCTTGTATCGTTTAGAAAAAGCAGAAAAATGTCTGTCATCTGCAAAAGCGCTGGTACAGCTGGAAGATTACTGCAGTGCAGTAAATCGCTCCTATTATTCTATCTTTCACGGTATCAGAGGATTGCTGGCATTGGACGGTGTAGATTTTTCGAAACATTCAGGCGTGATAGCAAAAAAAAAAAAAAATTATGTGAAATCTGGAATATTTGAAAAAGAGTATTCTAAAATTTTAACAGAGGCGTTTGAAATCAGAAGTGAATCAGACTATGATGATTATTATATCATAGCGAAAGAAGATGCGGAAATACAGATACAAAATGCGCAGTTTTTCATAAATGGTATTATGGAGTACGTGAATACCATTATTTCTTCTGGGATATCTTCTGGAAATCGTTAACAGGAAAAAGAATGATTTATCTATCCGCATTCTTTGCTCAGGCACAGCCAGATGAAACGGCGCTGCCTGAGCTTATTTTTTTACAATTCTTCCATTCATCTCTAAATTTTTTCAGAAAAAAAGAATAAAATCCGAATAAATCTGCAGGTTATGACAATGTATCAGTGAAGGGATAAAGCTGCTGCCAGGATAAGGCGTTTGAGGGGGAAGAAGCGGATGACAAAACAGGAGCTTGAAATGTGCATTGATAAATATGGCAGAGACATTTACTCATTTTGCAGGCATCTTGCGGGCAGTCCGCTGGAAGCGGACGATTTATACCAGGACACATTTCTGATGGCTGTATCATTACAGGAAAAAATCGTATATGAAAACAATCCAAAAAGCTATCTGCTTTCTGCTGCACTGCGCATATGGAAAAACAAAAAAAGGAAAACCGCATGGCGCAAACGGATTGCAGATGTGCAGCCGGAAGCAGACATACAGGAAGCAGGCATAAGGGAATGCACGGAGTTTTCACCGGAAGAAAGAATTGTAGGCAGAGAAAATGCCGAAGCTGTCCGCATGGCGGTAAACAGGCTGCCGGACAAGCTGAAGATTGTAGTGCTTCTGTTTTATATGGAAGACCTGCCAGCAGCCCAGATTGCCGAAGCGGTCAGAATACCGGCAGGGACCGTACTGAGCAGATTACACCGGGCCCGGAAAATATTAAAAAAGGAATTGGAGGATGTTTTAAATGGATAAAAAACTGGATGATGCATTAAGACAGGCACTTGCGCCATGTGAAGAAGCAGATTTCTGGCTGAATCAGAAAATATTAAACCGTGCAGCAGGCCTGGCAGAAAACAAAGAAGATATAAAAGAAGAAAAAAATAAGATGGAAAAAAGAAGAAAAAACCGGGGCCTTGCAGCAGCTATCGCCGCAGCAGTCCTTTGCACCAGCTCCGTGACCGCATATGCGGGATGGAAATATCTGTCATCGTCTGATATTGCCGCGCATGTACAGGACCGGAAGCTGGCAGAAGCATTTTTAAGCAGCCAGGCATTTATCATAAACGAAACGCAGAATTACGGGGATTACCGTGTTACCCTGCTGGGCATTATATCCGGGGAGCTGCTGTCGGAATACCCGCATGGGAAAGAAAATGGCCGGATTGCCACAGACAGGACTTATGCGGTGGCGGCCATTGAATACGCGGATGGCAGGCCGGTGCCGGACACTTCTGAGGAAGCATATGGAGAGCTGGAATTTTTTGTTTCCCCGCTTATTGGCGGATATAATCCGGCTTTGTATAACATCGCGGACATGTCAGGCAATTATACAGATATCACGGAAGACGGCATCCTGTACAGGCTTTTAGAATGTGATGATATCGGGATTTTTGCAGGCTATGACCGGTATCTGTGCGTTTGCGAAGGAACATTTTATCAGAAAGAGGCTTATATCTATGATGAGGAAACAGGAAAAATCAGCAGAAATCAGGAATACCAGGGACTGAACGCTTTGTTTGAGCTGCCGGCGGACGGTGCAGAACCAGATTTTGAAAAAGCAGCAGAATATATGGCAGGCCTGGGGCCTGAGACGGATATTCAAAAAGAAAAGCTGTATGCCAGCCCGGGGGAATCCTTTGAAGTGCATGCACCAAAAGCTTATAAAAAGGGAGCGGCCGCCGCTTCGTATGCCCTGCAGTTTACCGGCAATCCATATGCATGGGGGAAAGACAGCCTGACAGAAGGCACAGACAGCTCCGGCTTTACCAAAAGCGTATGCGGGCATTTTGGAATCCGTCTTCCGCATGATTCGGCCAGGCAGCGGGAATTTGGGACAAAAATAGAAAACCTGGAACAGGCAGTGCCCGGAGATTTTATTTTTTATGATACGCCTGCCCATGTGGCAATTTACATCGGAGACGGGATGGTTGTCCATGCCATGCCGGAACTGGGAATCTGTATTTCGAAAGCCGGTTTTGATGAAATTTCAGAAATCAGGCGGATTTTTGATAATTCTGGCAGCAGTTCCGTTTCCTAACTGCTAGGAAATAAGTTTACCTCGATTTTTTCTGACAATTCGGTATATTATATACATAGTAACTGACGAAATATGGCTGTAAAGCAGCCTTGTGCAGAAAAAAGAAAGAGGGGGATTTTACGATGGCAAGATTAGGCATATCGGTCTATCCAGAGCATTCCACAATCGAGAAAGACCAGGCATATATCCGGAAAGCGGGAAGCCTTGGCTACAAGCGCATTTTTACCTGCCTTTTAAGTGTTGGGGACAAAAGCAGGGAAGAAGTGGTAAATGAATTCCGTGCGCTGGCAGACACGGCACACGAGTGCGGAATGGAGATTATTCCGGACGTCAGTCCGGCTGTATTTTCGCGCCTGGGGATTTCGTATGACGACCTGTCTGTATTTCAGGAAATGCATGTAGACGGCATCCGGCTGGACGAGGGATTTGACGGCATGAAAGAAAGCCTGATGAGCTATAATCCTCAGGGGCTTAAAATTGAGCTGAATGCCAGCACGCAGTTAGTCTATATTGAGAATATTATGGACCATCACCCGGACCGCTCCAGGCTGGTTACCTGCCACAACTTCTATCCGCAGCAGTATACCGGACTGAGCCTGGAGCATTTTAACACGTGCAATGAGAAAATGAAATCCATGCACCTGCCAGTCGCTGCCTTTATATCCAGCAGCAGCGAAGGAGCCTATGGCCCGTGGCCGGTGAATGAAGGACTCTGCACGCTTGAGATGCACCGCGGCCTGCCGATGGATTTCCAGGCACGCCACCTGTTTGCCACAGGAATGGTAGACGATGTGCTTGTAGCGAATGCCTATGCTTCGGATGCGGAGCTGGAAGCGTGTGCGGCAGTGAATCCGGCGATTCTGACGTTTGGCCTGATTCTGGAAAAAGAGCTGACACAAACAGAAAGCAAAATCCTGAATTACGAAATGAAGCACGTTGTGCGAGGCGATATGAGCGAATATATGATTCGTTCGACCTGGCCGAGGGTAACGTTCAAGGATGAATCCGTGCCGGCTGACAATACGCATGACTTAAAGCGCGGGGATGTCGTGATTTTAAATGACGGCTACCAGCAGTACAAGGGCGAGCTGCATATCGTGCTCAAAGACATGCCAAATGACGGGCGCAAAAATGTAATCGGGCATCTGCCGGAATACGAGCATGTGCTGTTAAACTATGTGGAACCATGGAAGGTATTTTCCTTCTGCAGGGTATAAGCAGATAAGGAGCTGAACATGCAGAACGTGAGACAGGAAAAGCTGCTTGCCATGCTTTGCGAACGGGAAGGCTGGATGACCAGCAGGCAGCTGGCCAGGCTCCTGGGAGTTTCAGACAGGACAATCCGCTCGGATGTGGATGCCATTAACAAACGGATAACACCGCCGCCTATCGAGTCGAATGTGCGCCTGGGCTATCGGATGATGGAAGATGCCCGGACGGGCCTTTTTGCACCGGAAAAAAAGGTGCCGGAAACGGAAATTCCGCAGACGCCGGGTGCGCGGTGCATTTATATTATCCAGAAGCTTTTGTTTGAGGCCAGGGAACTGAACCTGGTCTCGCTTCAGAATCAGATTTATGTCAGCGGCTATTCGATTGACAATGATATCAAACGCATACGCAGGATGCTGGAGCCTTATGCCAGCCTGAAGCTTGTGCGTAACAGGGAATGTATTTCCTTAAAAGGCGATGAGGCCGGCAAGCGGCGCTTTTACAGGGACCTGCTTGTAGCCGAGGTGCAGGACAATTTTCTGAACATGAACCTGCTTGCCAATCTTTATAAAAGCTTTGACCTTCTTGCAGTCAAGGATATCTTTGTGGAAGTATTGGAAGAATATGATTATTCCATTCATGAATCCATGTTCCTGATGGTTCTTCTCCATGCCGGTACAAGCATTGAGCGCATGAACTGCGCCCATTTTGTAACAATGGAGAATGCTTCCCAGGGGCTGGAAGATACGATTGAATATCAGATTTCCAAAACCTTTTTTGAACGTGTCTCAAAACGCCTGCACCTTGAGGTGCAGGCCAGCGAGGTCGGCATGTTTGCGCTGGTCATTATGGGAAAGCGTGCTTCCAGCTATACCAATGATTATGTGAATTTTAACGGAAAATGGCTGAATACAAAAAAGCTGGTTACCGAAGCGCTGGAAGGCATCAATGCCCTGTTCGGGCTGGATTTCCGCAGTGACGCGGATTTGATAGCCGGGCTTAAAATACACATTCACGGGCTTATCGACCGGGTGAAGGCAAAGGTGCATATGCAGGAGGTGCTGGCAGAGGAGATTAAGCGCAAATACCCGTTTGTATACGATATGGGCATCTATGTGGTGGAGCTGCTTCAGGACAAGCTCGAAGCCTATATCCCGGAAGCGGAGTCCTGTTATATTGCCCTTCACCTGGGCGGTGCCAGCGAGCGGATTCAGAGTGTGCGCAGGTACAGGGCGGTGATGATTATCCCGCACAACCAGACCTTTTCCGAAATGTGTGTCCGCAAGATATCCGACATGTTCCGGGAACGGATGGAAGTAGCTGGCATTTTCAGTTATTTTGAAGAAGAAACAGCCTCTGCGCTGGACCCGGATCTGATACTGACGACCTTTCCGCTGGAGCATAAGCTGGATGTGCCGACGGTGGCTATCAGCCTGTTTGTCGATTCCGAGACGGAGTCGAGCATTCTCCAGGCGCTGAACCGGCTGGACAAAAAACGGTTCCAGCTCGAGCTGACCTCCTGTATCGGGAGGCTGATACGGCGGGAGCATTTTCATGAAAATGTCGGCCTTGAGACGCCGGAGGAAATAATCGCCATGCTGTGCGGCGGCCTGGAAAAGGAAGGCATTGTAGAGCCGGAATTTAAGGATATCGTGCTCAAAAGGGAACAGATGTCGCCGACCTCTTTTGTCAATGCATTTGCGATTCCGCACGCCTTCGGGGCGTTTGCCAGCAGCTCCACGATTGCGGTAGCGATGCTGAAAAACCCGGTACGCTGGGGCAATTTCCATGTCAGCCTGGTCATGCTTTTTGCAACAAATGAAGGCGATGAGCGCATGATTAAAATATTCTTTGACTGGGTAAGCAATGTCGTCAACCACCCGCAGGAGCTGGCAGGGCTGGTGTCATCCTACAGCTATGAGGAATTTATCGACCGGATTATGGCCTGAATTTCCTAGCTGTTAGGAAATACGCTTAACACGAAAAAAGGAAGCTGTCCGGTATAATAAAGACAGCTTCATTCAAAAGTGCAGCAGGAGCCCCTGGTGCAGCTTTTGAAAAAGAATAGAATACAGGAGGTATTGATTATGGGAGAAGATTTAGAAACAAGCTGCTTTCAGATTATTTCGAATGTAGGCGCGGCGCGTTCGAGTTACATCGAAGCAATCCAGAAGGCAAAACAAGGGGACTTTGAAGGTGCACGGGAATGCATCGAAGAAGGAAAGAAACAGTTTCTGATTGGACACGAGGCGCATTTCGGGCTGATACAGAAAGAAGCCCAGGGAGAAGCAGTCGGCGGCTCGCTCATTCTGATTCACGCAGAAGACCAGCTGATGAGTGCGGAAGGCTTTAAAATCATTGCTGAGGAAATGATTGCGGCCTATGAGCGCATAGCAGAGCTGGAAAAAAAGCAGGAAGCTTAAATCAGAAATCCGGAAGTTACCCGGCACAGGAATCTGAAACAAAAAGCGGCTGCACGGCAGCTGTAAAAAATGAAAAACAGGAGGATTAGATTATGAAACGTGTATATTTATTCTGCAGCGCAGGGATGTCAACCAGCATGCTCGCAAGCAAAATGCAGGGCGTGGCAAATGAGCATGACCTTCCGATTGAAGTGGAGGCATTTCCAGATGGAAAAATCGGGCAGATTATCGAGGAAAGACATCCGGATGTCATTCTGTTAGGGCCTCAGGTAAAATACCGCTTTAATGAAATTTCAGAAAAATACGGCAGCACCGGCATTCCGATTCAGGTCATTGACCAGACAGATTATGGCATGATGAACGGAGAAAAAGTACTGAAATCAGCAATCAAGCTGATGAAGTCAGCGAAATAAGAAAGACAGGCGCAGGGGCGCCTTTGAATAAAATCTGATTTGGGATTGGGGGAGATTTCTATGTTAAATAAATTAGAGTCCGTGCTTATGTCTCTGGCTGAGAAAATCGGAAAGAATAAGTATCTGATGGCTATCCGTGACGGCTTCCTGCTATCCATGCCGCTGCTGATTGTAGGGTCTTTCTTCCTGCTGATTGCCAATTTCCCAATTCCGGGCTGGAATGATTTCTGGGGAAAAATCTTTGGCGAGAACTGGACTTCCTACTTTGCAAAGCCGACCGATGCCACATTTACCATTATGGCAATCTTTGCGGTAGTCGGCATCGGCTATTCCTTTGCAGAGCAGATGAATGTGGATAAATTATTTGGCGCTGCCATATCCATGGTCTGCTGGTTTTTAATCATGCCTTATGAAATTATTTCAGGCGATGTGACCGTAACCGGCATTCCGCTTGGATGGGCTGGTTCCGCTGTGTTCCGGTGTTGCAATTCCATGGACGATGCCGGTTGTGCTTTCCGGCTTCCTGGCGACCGGATGGCAGGGAGCAGTGCTGCAGCTGCTGCTTTTGATTCTCGGCGTATTTATTTACATGCCGTTTATCAAGATGATGGATAAACAGTATCTGGATGACGAAGCAAAGGCTGTGGAAAGCAAAAATGACGATGATATTGACTTTGACGACCTTTCGTTCGACGACCTGTAAAAAGTGCCGGAATCAGGACGGCAAAAGCCTGCAGCAGATGAATCGGGCTGGCGTGCCTGAGACGGATTTACAGCATGAATGAGCTGGAGGAAGGTCTGACAGAGGCTTTCACGTATAGCCGGGGCTGTTGCATTAAGAAAAATGATACAAGATACCGTTCGTTCGAATGGTTCTTTCAAAGAATATCTTGTATATGTTTTGCTTCGTGCGACAGCCTCGTTCTGAAAACAATTATGAAAGGAAACAGGTGACGATTATGAAAATTATTATGATATATGACCAGATTCAGTCAGGACTTGGAACAAAAGACGATACGATGGTTCCGCTTACAGGCAAAAAAGAGGTTATCGGGCCTGCAGTCATGATGGAGCCGTTTTTAAAACAGGTCGATGGAAATGTTGCTGCATGCCTGTGCTGCGGCAACGGGACATATCTTGCAGACCCGGAGGAAGTAAGCCGCAAGCTCTGTGCCATGGTAAAAAAACTCCAGCCGGATGTGGTTATGTGCGGCCCGGCATTTAATTTTGCAGACTATGCTGCCATGTGTGCAAAGGTAGCGTATGACATCAATCAGAATACGGACTCAAAAGCATTTGCAGCCATGTCCGTGGAAAATGCGGACACCATTGCAGCCTGGAAAGACAAGGTAGCCATTGTGGAAACGCCAAAGAAGGGCGGCATGGGATTAAACGATGCATTGAAAAATATGTGCACGCTGGCAAAGGCACTGGCTGCCGGCGAAGATATCAGCGGCTTGAAGAACACATTTTGCTTTCAATAACAAGGAGGGGACTGGCATGTGGGGAATGATAGCAACCTGGCGCATGGCCGTGGAAGGCATTACAAAAGGTGCAAAGCTGTTAAAGGAGCAAAAAGGTGCGGGGGATGCGATAGAGACCGCTATCCGCGAAGTGGAAGACTTTCCGTACTATAAATCGGTAGGCTATGGCGGCCTGCCAAATGAAGAAATGGAAGTAGAGATGGATGCCGCGTATATGGACGGCGACACGCTGGACATTGGTGCTGTGTGTGCGATTAAGGATTTTGCCAATCCGGTTTCCATTGCAAGGCGCTTAAGCCGTGAAAAGGTCAACAGCTTTCTGGCAGCGGAAGGCGCGGAAAAGTTTGCCCATAAAGAAGGCTTTGAGCGCAAAAATATGCTGACCGACCGTGCAAAGGCGCATTACCGCAAGCGCGTAAAAGAAACAGCGGCACAGGAAATCAGGCCGTATGCCGGGCATGATACGGTAGGCATGGTATGCCTGGATATGTCGGGCAAAATGACAGCTGCGACCTCTACGAGCGGGCTTTTTATGAAGAAAAAGGGACGTATCGGTGATTCGCCGGTTTCCGGCTCCGGCTTTTATGCAGACAGCAGGCGCGGCGCAGCCAGTGCGACCGGGCTCGGGGAAGACCTGATGAAGGGATGCATTTCCTATGAAATCGTGCGCCTGATGGGCGAAGGCATGCATCCGCAAAAAGCCTGCGAGACAGCGGTCAATTACCTGGATGCGCAGCTTAAGGAAAGAAGGGGCCAGGCCGGCGACCTTTCCCTGATAGCCATGAATCCGCAGGGAGAATGGGGCGTTGCGACAAACATAGAAGGCTTTTCCTTTGCCGTTGTTACAGAAAAACAGGAACCGACGGTTTACCTTGTAACACGCACAGAGGATGGACACTGCACGTTTGAAACCGCTTCCGAGGAATGGATGGAAAACTATATGAAGACGCGCATGGCACCAATCGAAGAATAGGAATCGTGTATCATGGACTTGAATGTAAGCTTGGATGAGCGTATTATAGAAGCCGTAAACAGCCTGCAGGATGAAATGCTTGAAAGCATTCTGGAGCTGGTACGGATTGACAGCGTGGAAGGCGAGGCATCAAATGATGCCCCGTTCGGCGCGGGTGTCAGGCAGGCACTGTTAAAGGCGCTGGATATCAGCAGCCGCCTTGGCTTTGAAACAGTGAGCCTGGATAATTACATCGGCTATGCCCAGTACGGCACGGGGGAAGACGGCTATGCCTGTGCCATCGGGCATGTGGATGTCGTGCCTGTGGGCGAAGGCTGGAAACAGCCGCCGTTTAGCGGGCATATGGAAAACGGAACGATATACAGCCGGGGCGTCCTGGATAACAAGGGGCCTGTGATGGACTGCCTTTACGGGCTGGCAGCACTCAAAAAGCTTGGCCTTTCATTAAAACGCCCGGTGCGCATTATTTTTGGCTGTGATGAGGAATCCGGCTTTGAGGATTTGAAATATTATCTCACCAAAGAAAAACCGCCGGTTTATGGCTTTACGCCGGACTGCAAATACCCGGTCGTGTACAGCGAGAGAGGCCGTGCCGTTGTGCGTATTTATGGCGGGAAAGAAAACCTGGAGCCGTTTTTTCATTTTGTAAACGAATACTTTATCGGTGCGAAAAATACGGGCGACCGCCTGGGCATTGATTTTTTCCATGAAGAATACGGCGTGATGGAAATGCGCGGCTATAAGCTGGGGTGCGTGAAGACGGAAGACGGCAGTTCGGATAAAGTCAGCTTTGACGTGACACTCAGCTATCCGGGCGGGTTTTCCATTGGGCAGATTATGGGAAAAATCCAGGCAAAGGCACAGGAAGCCGGGCTGCAGGCAGAACTGGATATGAACTATAACCCGGTTATCTTTGAGAAAGACAGCCCTATGGTAAAGGCGCTGCAGGAAAGCTACGAAATCGTGACCGGAAAGGACGGAAGCCCGGTTACGACAACGGGCGGGACTTATGCAAAGGCGCTGCCCGGCATTGTGCCGTTCGGGCCGAGCTTCCCGGGACAGAAGGGAATCGGGCATAACCCGAACGAATGGATGACCGTGGATGATTTGATGGCAAATGCCAGAATCTACGCACTGGCACTGTACCGGCTGGGACAGCTGTAGAAAGGAGCAGAAAAATGCTGGAAATATGCTGTGGCAGCTATTATGATGCACTTCAGGCTGCATCTGGCGGCGCAAAGAGAATTGAATTAAACAGCGGGCTGCATCTGGGCGGGCTGACGCCTTCCCTGGGCACGCTGGAGCTGGTAAAAGAACACTGCGGCATCAAAACCGTGGCAATGGTGCGCCCGCGGGGCGGCGGCTTTTGCTACTGCGAAGAAGATTTTGCCGTTATGGAGCGGGATGCACGCCTTCTGGCAAGCCACGGGGCGGACGGAATTGCCTTTGGCTGCCTGAACCCGGATGCATCCATCAACAGGGAACAAAACGAGCGCCTCATTTCCATCATCCATGAATACGGAAAAGAAGCCGTGTTCCACCGGGCGTTTGACTGTACAAAAAATCCATGCCAGTCCATGGAACTGCTGATTGAAATGGGAGCTGACCGGGTACTGACCAGCGGGCAGAAAGCAAAAGCCGCCGACGGGGCGGGGCTTTTAAAAGAGCTGCAGGCCCGCTACGGCAATCAGATAGAGATTCTGGCCGGCAGCGGCATCAATGCCGCAAATGCCAGAAAGCTGATGGATGATACCGGCATTACCCAGGTGCACAGCTCCTGCAAGGACTGGGTGGAAGATGCGACCACGATAGTAAACGGCGTTTCCTACGCCTTTGCAGCCCCGCCGCATGAAGGGGCTTACGACGTGGTTTCCGCAGAGCTGGTCAGAAAGCTGTCAGAAAGCATCGGGGAAGCGGAATAAGCGGGAAAAGAAAAAGGGAGCTGCCGCACGAAGCAAAACATATGAAACCAGCGATATGCTGTATCAGTCTGCTTCATGCGGCAGCTTTCTGCATTTATTTTGCCTGTGCCATTGCGAATAATGTTTCCTGTAAAAGCTTGGAAAAATTGATATTATTTTTTTCAGCAAACGTATTCAGCCATGCAGGAATCGTAAGGTTTTTTCTTACAGCTTTTTCACCATATTTTTCTTCATAGGCATCTATGTCTAACAATAACATATTTACCATGCATCCATTTTCAGCAGTTATTTCCGAATAGTCAGAAGCATGAGGAATTTTCTCTCCATCCTCAAGCTCTCCTAATATCCAGCCGCTGGCTGCGTCAATTCCCATTTCGATAGCCTGTTCCAGGTCTTTTCCCTCTGTTACACAGCCGGGTAAGTCTGGAAATTCTACTACATATCCACCGCTTTGATCTGTAAAAGGCTTAAATACAGCCGGATAAATTAATTTCAATATAGCTGCCTCCTTTTATATTGCATGAACAATCAGGGCTTAAAGTCCTGCCTGTTTCATAATTGATTTTACTGTATCAGAATTCAAATCCCCGCCATGTTCTGGAATTGTAACTTTTCCGGGCTTTGCCGGGTGTTTATATTGGTGATGTGAACCTTTTTGCTTTACTTGATACCATCCGTTTTTTAATATCATATTTTCAATTTCTCGAAATTTCATCCAATACCTCCGTATTCATTCATGGCATCTCTCCTTTCTGTTTTGCTGATTATATTATAATGCGCATTGTGCGTATCGTCAATGATTTTATTCTATAAAAAATAAAGGACATGGGGCTGTCACATTAAGAAAAACGATACAAGATATAGTTTGTTTAAATCGTTTTTGTACTATATCTTGTATAAATTTACTTAATGCGACAGCTTCACAAATCTTGTCTCTTTTTTGTCATTTATCATTTATAATAATCCCAGGGTTCGGAAAATATCCCTGATAAAAGGGAAAATTGCACCGGGAGGAGCAGGCATGAAGCATAAGATTTTAGTCATTGACGATGAAAAAATAATTGCGGACATGATGAAGCTGGCACTGGAAGCAAAAGGGTATGAGGTATTCACGGCACTTTCAGCAGAACAGGCGCTCAGATACCTGGAACGGGCACCAGACCTGATTCTGCTGGATATTAATATGCCGGGCATGAACGGGCTGGAGCTGTGCGCGCTTATCCGGGAACATCTCAGCTGTCCGGTTGTGTTTTTAACGGCAAGGGTTACCGAACAGGATAAGGTGGACGGCTTTCTGGCAGGCGGGGATGATTACATTACAAAACCGTTTGGAATGGAAGAACTGCTGGCCAGGATTATGGCGCATCTGCGCCGCGAAGAACGCAGGAAGTCCGCGCCGGAGCTTCATTTTGAGGGAAAGCTCGCGATAGATTACAGCAGCCATGCAGTATTCTGGGAAACGCAGCCAGTTGCATTTTCAAATAAAGAGTTTGAAATCATACAGTTTCTTTCCAAAAACGCAGGCATGGTATTCAGCCGGGAAAGTATTTATGAAAAGGTCTGGGGCTATGACGGCGAAGGAGACAGCATGGTTGTAAAGGAGCATATCCGCAATATCCGTAAAAAGCTGCTCGCTTATACGGATATTTCATATATCGAAACAGTCTGGGGGATTGGATATAAATGGATAAAATAAAGAAGAAATTTTCCGCAATGCCGTTACGCAAAGCAATCGGGCTGGCTTTTTTTACAGCGCTTTTGTGCTCCGGGATTTTAACAGGAGCGGCAGTTTTCCAAATACATCAGCTGCAGGAGAGTATGCTGCGGGAGAAAAAGCTGGTTTTCCATGAGCAGGAAAATACACTTGCATATGAAACGTTTACAGCCTCAGAAGCTGCCCTGTACTATGGCTGCAATGCTGCCATGGCTGTGCTGCCTGCCGGGATTTTCTTTTTTGGAATAACAGCCTCATCCTGTGCCGTTTACCGGCTGAAGCTGCAAAAGCCGCTCCGGGAGCTGCACAATGGGATTACCCAGATTACATCGGATAATCTGGATTTTTCGATTTCCTATGAAAGCGAAGACGAGCTTGGAAGACTGTGTCATTCCATGGAGTGCATGCGCCGGGAGCTGTGCCGCAGCAAGAAAAAGACGTGGGAGCTGATGCAGCACGAAAGGCTGCTGTACGCATCGCTGGCCCATGACCTGCGCACGCCGCTTACCGTGCTGAAGGGATATCTGGAATATCTGGAATCAGATTGTCTGAAAGACACCGGCCAGAAAGAGGAAACGGTATTAAAGCTGCCGTATGACAGCTTTCACACAGCTGTCTGCGGGATGGGGGAAGCAGTCCGGCGGCTGGAACAGTACGTGTCCAGCATGCGGGACATAGACCGTATGGAGCATGTAAAAATCAGGAAACAGGCGGAGCGTGTGTAACCGCACAATTGCGCCTGTAAAAAATAATGAAAAAGGACGGGGAATCTTTATGGAAGTATTAAAGGCAGAAAATATTTCAAAAACATATTGCCAGAACGAAATATCCCTGCAGGTACTGCGCAGTGTATCGCTGTGCATCCAGAAGGGCAGTTTTACAGCCGTGCTTGGGAGAAGCGGTTCCGGGAAATCAACGCTTTTAAATATTCTGGCTGGCCTGGACTGCCCCTCACAGGGAAAGGTCTGGATTGACGGCACGGATATTTTCAGCCTGAGTGAGGAAAAACGGACACGGCTGCGGCGGGAAAAAACAGGCTTTATCTTTCAGGCATACGAACTCCTGCCCTCGCTGACGGTGCTGGATAATATCCGGCTGCCGCAGCTTAAGCCGGATGCAGGCTATGTCCGTGAGCTGATGGATGTGCTGGAAATTGAAACATACCAGGCGTTTTATCCCGGACAGCTTTCCGGCGGACAGCAGCAGAGAACGGCAATTGCAAGGGCGCTTGTGAATCATCCGCGCATTCTGTTTGCCGATGAGCCGACCGGAAACCTGGATTCGAAAACAGAGCGGATAGTTATGGGTTTGCTGAAAAAACTGGTGAAGACCTATGAAACGGGTATTGTGATGGTCACGCATAATGAAGCACTGGTAAAAGACGCAGACGAGGTAATCCGCCTGGAGGATGGCGGTATTGAAAGCAGGGGGCATGACGCATGAATCAGAAAATAATTACCATCGTGAAGGGATATCTTTTAACGGATAAAAGAAGCACCTTTTTAACAGTGCTGTTTCTCTGCTGTGTTACGGTCTTTCTTCTGACCGGAAACCAGCTTTTTGAAAATGTCCGGATTACAGACCTGCAGAATGCACGGGCGCTCGAAGGAAGCCAGCATGTATCGTATTATGGCATTACACTTGCAGAATTTGAAAAAATAAAAGAATGCAGCTTTACGGCACAGGCCGGGCGGAGCATTTCTCTCGGCCAGGCAGAGGACGGGACATCGTTTGCTTATATTGATGAAAATTTCAGGGATTTAAGTGCGGCAGTAGCTGACGGGAATCTGAAACAGACCATCGAAGGACGGTGGGCTGAAAAAGAAAACGAAGCTGTGTTTACCAAAAACTATATGGAACAGCACAGGCTGAAGCTGGGGGATGCGGTCTGCATAAATCTGACAGCCACGGATGCGGACACGGGAGAAATCCGGTTTTGCATGCCGGGACTGGAGCTTGTGGCTGTCGGGGTAATCGATAATGCGCCTGGTTTTATGGAGCGTAAGATGGGATATGTATCAGAAAAACTGGCTGAATCCGTTATCCGAAAGCAAAAAGTGCTGGCCGATGCGCTCGTGCGGTTTGAAAGCCAGGAAAATATATCACGGGACTTTGAAAAACTGAATGCATATTTAGGCTATGCGGACGAAAAAGCGCAGGCACTGAATGCACGGAAAAATTTTATGCTGGCGGCTGCTGCTGAAAACACCGGAAGCTTAAAAAAGCAGAACCGGATAATGAACCTGGCCGTATGGCTGATAAGTGCTGCTGCTGCCTGCCATATTTTTTATATCCGTCTTCTTGGAAAAAAGCGGGACTTTGCTGCTTTGCGGAAAATCGGATTTCAAAGGGCTGACCTTTTGAAAATTACCGGAATGGAATTTCTGGCGCTTGGCTGCATGGGAGCTGTGCCGGGGATGCTGGCCGGAATTCTGGTGAACCGGGTTATTTATAAAAAAGTGCTGAATATCTTTGTCCGGTCTTATGATGCAGCTGGAATCGCGGCATCCGGGCTGTCACGGGAAAGCATCAGGAATACGGCTGTTATGCTTGTGCTAATCATCCTGCCAGCTGTGGCAGTGATTCTGATGCAGCTGCCGGATGTTCTCCCTGCAGATACAATGCGTGCCGGAAAGAGAAACAGAAGCAGGAAAATGCTTCCTGCAATCCTGACGCTTTCCCTGTCGGCAGTTCTGGCCAGCATGCTGGGAATCAGGGACAATCAGAGTGATGCAGGGATTCTTTATGTAAAAGATTATGTACCGGGAGACCTGCAGCTGACCTGCGGCAGTATTTTTGAAAATATTATGGGCGGCAGCGTTCCTTCCATATCCAGCCGGGTATTGCAGCAAATCAGGCAGCATCCGGGCGTGGATTGGGTGCAGGCATATGAAATCAATTATGACAGGGGCGTGTTTTTGTGCGCGGAAAAACAGCAGTTAAATCCACAGGGCGGGTATTACCGTACAATGCTGGACATGGAGCAGCAGATAGACGGAAAGCAGCAGTGTCTTTACAATGTGATACTGGCTGCTGACGATAACGCCAGAGAAGAAACAGGAGCCGGATATGCTGTAATGGAAACCGGGCTGGCGGAAACGTTAGGCTTAAAAGCCGGCGATATGTTTACCCTGTACGATGAGCCGATAATCGCAAACGCTTCCAAAAAGAAATGCGAAAGTGTCCGGCTGACGCTTGCAGACACCCGCAATATCATACTGTCCGAAAGCCATCTGGGCGGAAACCTGCTGATTGTGGACAGGGAAACAGCGCGTGCATTTAAAGGCAGCCAGTCCAGGCAGGTCATCAATATATGGGTAAAAGAAGGAATGGAAGCAGCTGTCACAGCAGATGCAGAGCGCCTGGCACAGGAATATGGCTGTTCGTTTCACAGTGCCAGCCGCCAGATGCGCAAATATGCCGATTCAGACCGTACCCAGAAAATTATGCGTGGATTTTTTGCCGTCATATGTGCATCGGCCGGGCTGCTGGTTTACTTTAATGCAGTGTTCACAAATCTGCTGGGCCGCAGGAGAGATTTTGCCGTAATGCATAAAATCGGCATCCGGAAGAAGGAAATGTATGGCATGGTATTAAAAGAAGGCGCATGCCACGCCGCCGCCGCAGTACTGGCAGCAGGCATCGCACAGGCCGCGCTGTGTGCAGGAAGCCCTGGTGCGCCTGCAGCCCTGTTTGCAGTGGCGGATGCAGGCATGGGGCTTGCCTGCCTGGCGTTTCCGGCGGTGATTTTCTGGTATCTGCTTCACAGGAGAATGTGCTGGTGAAATCACCGTTATCCCAGAATCAGGAACGGAAAAAGATGGATGTGTATGTCGTGTTTTTCAGCCCCTTTTTCTTGACGGTGTATTTTGAACATGATATAATAAATTTACCCTAGAGGTTAATTCAGAAAGAGGTGGCGGGTTGGAAATATCGTACAAAAGCAGGAAGCTTGAAAAAATTTGTACAAATGCCAGGGCTGCAGAGCGTTCCTATGGCAGGGAGATGGCAGAAAAAATCCAAATGCGTATAGGAGAAATAACAGCTGCAGATACCATAGAAATGATGGTTCAGTTCCGCATTGGCAGATGTCATCCGCTGACGAATAACAGAAAGGGGCAGTATGCTGTAGATTTGGTTCATCCATACAGGCTTGTTTTTGAGAAGCATGGCAGTGAAATCCAGATTGCACATATTATGGAAATAGCGGATTACCATTAACATAGAATAGATAGAAACCAGGAGGCAGCGCTATGATAAGAAGTCAGAGTTATATTGCAGTACCGCCCGGAGCAACAATTAAGGAGCAGCTGGAAGACAGGGAAATGAGCCAGAAGGAATTTGCTGCAAGGATGGATATGTCTGAAAAGCATATCAGCAGGCTTATCAATGGAGACGTCCAGCTGACTCAGGAAACAGCTCTCAGACTGGAAATGGTGCTTGGCGTGCCGGCAAAATTCTGGAATAATCTGGAGTCAGAATATCGTGAGAAAATAATCAAGGCTAAAGCAGAAAATGCGATGGATGCAGATGAGTATTTAGCAGGGCAGTTTCCGTATCGTGAAATGGCAAAGTATGGATGGGTTGCTGAGACAAGGAATGCAAAAGAAAAAGTCATAAATCTCAGAAAATATTTTGAAGTAGCTGAGCTTTCACTTCTTGAAAATAATCAGATTACAAGAATTGCCTGCAGAAGGCTGGCTGTTACGCAAAAGAGCGACCTGGCCCTGATGGCCTGGGCACAGCAGGCAAAGAGGAAAGCAAGAAGCATGGAAACTGCACCGGTTAATATGAAGGAGCTGCTGGCCATTCTGCCTGATATAAGGGCGTTAACGGTTATGAAACCGTCAGTCTTTGCACCAGAGTTAAAAATAATGCTTGCGGAATGCGGAGTTGCACTGGTTTTTCTTCCTCATTTGCAAGGCTCGTTTCTGCAGGGGGCTACCTTTATAGATGGAAGCAGGATTGTGACAGGTTTAACAGCAAGGGGAAAAGATGCGGATAAGTTCTGGTTCAGTTTTTTTCATGAGATGGCACATATTGCCCTCGGACATATTGGACAGATGAATGGAACGACTCAGGAAGACGAGAAAGCGGCTGATGCCTGGTCTGAAGATATGCTGATTCCAGCGGATGCATTTAAAGAATTTACTGGCAGGCAGAATTTTACCAGTTCCAGCATCTGCGAATTTGCCGGTACTATAAATATCGCGCCTGGCATTGTGATTGGAAGGCTGCAGCGTGAAGGATACTTGAAATACAGCATGATGAATGAGTGGAAGGAGCATTATGTAATTAGTGTATAGAATCAGAATGCAAATCTGAGAAAGCATCCGGCACGTTACTGTTCACTCTGTGACCAGTAACCTTCGCAAATCCATTTTAAATTCGCTTC
>ERZ778516.1372-NODE-1372-length-18415-cov-17.406373_pt1 | contig 18415 bp, 13 predicted proteins | sample MGYA00510342_ERZ778516 | MGnify/ENA primary metagenome ERZ778516 (study PRJEB29527, sample SAMN07138961) | mouse gut metagenome | material: feces | host: mouse | place: China:Nanjing | collected 2016-01-25 ... | reverse complement strand
TTCGGGAAGCAATCATCAATGCTGTCCTGCATAACAAATGGACAGAGGGAAACGAACCGATGATTTCCGTTTTTTCTGATAGAATAGAAATCTTATCAAGAGGCTCTCTGCCGCCAGCACAGACAATGGAAGGCTTTTATATGGGGGAATCTGTTCCTGTGAATGAAAAACTGTCGGAAATATTTCTGCAATTGCATATCAGTGAGAAATCAGGGCGGGGAGTTCCTAAAATAACGGAAATTTATGGTAAAGAGGCGTTTGCATTTCGAGAAAATTCAATTGTTGTAACAATACCATTGAAAAAAATCAAAAAAGCCTCGAATAAAGTCGGGAATAAAAAGCCATTAAATGCAAGAAGAAGGACAATTTTGACAGAAATGAGGGATAATCCCAACATAACAGCTGAAGAACTTCGCAAAATCTTAGGAATTAGCAAAACGGCTGTAGATAATAATATTTCATATCTGCGTGAAAATGGCTATATTGAAAGAGTAGGATCAAAAAAAGCAGGATATTGGAATGTATTATAGAGTATAGAGATAAAAATTTAAAGGAGAATAACCGATTTATGGCAGCAATTAATGATTTGATAGCTCATCTTGTTTTTGAAGAATACTTGCCAGAGTGTACGCCATTATATGAAATGCCTGTGAATTGCGGAAGCAATGTTGCATTAAAATCTGGAAATATCAATGACATTTATAGAGTAATTGCCATAAGGAACTGTGATGCAGATTGCGTAGGATATTTTCCTACAGTTCCTTACTGTTTGCAATGTTGCATTAGATTCTGTTGTTTCCGATATCTTCGGGAAGTCATCCACATCCATTATTGACTATCTGCTTGAACAATCGGGTACATCCATTAACCACGAAGAAATCGCATCTAAACTTCTAAGGAGCCTCAAATCCAAAGAAGATGCTGTTATAGAATCCGTCGAAGGATATCAGATGACTGATGCCCAAAAATATCGTATGCGCCTTGTCCGTGCACATATGGATTATATCACAGCTGAAATCAATGATGTTGATAAAATGATTGAAAACATGATTTCTTCTAATCCTGATTTTGAAAATGCTGTCCACTTTCTCAGTTCTCGAGTTCCAAACGCTTATGCTGCTGGGCTGGTCTACCCCCCGGCAGCAATGAATCCGCTGGGATGAACCGTTAGCTTCTTAATCTAATTTTCTCACTCCATAGCGCTTCAAAAGCTACCTGCCTTAGACAGCTTATTCAAGTGCGCCAATTTATGGTTTTCCTCTACTTTCTTTCATACTACTATTATGACAGGTTTTCGCGTCCTGTCCCGCCAGACCTCTTTTCCATAGTTCACTATCCGGCACTCATCAGGCGCCAGGCGTACACTGCCTGGCGTCCTTTACTTCTCATCACTGTTATGCTCGATGTGCAATCGCCTGCATATAGAAGTCCACAATATCCTCAAACAATTCAGTGTTCAACTGCGAGGTCAGCTTTTTGTCAATCGTGTCATTCCACGCTTTGAGAATTTCATCTGGAATCTCATCCTGGTACTGCTCGAGCATCTCTTGATACTCCGCATCCAGTTTTTCCATATATGCCAGACGTTCCTCGCTGTAATTCATCATGAGGTCGCCATGCTCTCTGCCCTCCAGCAGCACATACTTCACATCGGTTCTCGTGATTTTATCGCGATTGGCATAAATGCACGGTCCGTCAAATCCCACAAAGTCATCTTGATCTCCTTGGACAATCATAACTGCCGTGTTGACTGCACGGTTGATGCCCTCTGCCGCAGTGAGATTCATCTTGTCCCCAAAAGTGAGGCGCAGCGTGAGCCATATAAACGGTTTTTCCACATAGGCAAAGGACCCAATCAGACTTTTTCCGACATATGTCATCTCCTGTATACTGTCGTTGTACCCCGCAAGGCTGGCAACCGCTGCGATATCATGGTCCAGATTCAGCACAGCCGTCGTGGCAAAGCCGCCCCAGCTATGCCCGTAAAGGCAGATGGGCAGCCCGTCAAAGACAGCATTCTGCTCCACATAAGTCAGCGCACTGTCCAAATCGAGCGCCGACTGCACCAGCCCGATACAACTGTCGCCCGTCGATGCGCCACTGCCTGTATTGTCATAGGCAAAGACCATAAACCCATTGTCCACGAAATATTTTGTCTCGTTGATATAGCCCTCCGAATATCCGCCCAGCCCGTGCGAAACCACCACAAGCCCTTTTGCCGGCTTGTCTTTGCCGTAGATGTAGCCTGTCAACGTCTCACTGCCAGAGGCAAATGTCACAGTTTCCCTCGGAAAATCTTCAAAATCCGCCCAGCGCATATACTCGGAATACTTCTTCTGCTCACTCCGGTTAAAATATTCCTTCATAAAATGATTGATCAGCATAAACGACCCGATGACAAAGATTACGAGCAACGCGCCCGACGCAATCAATACAATCTTTATGATTCGGCGACTCTTTTTCATATTTCAATCTCTCCTAAAACCCCAGTGTACAGACCGCCGGCGTAAGTCCGCACACTAACAACGCGCCACGCCCACTGTAGCGTTCTCACCATTAATATTCCAGTTCTTTGCATTGGGCACATTGTCCTCGCCATATACAAACGCATCCGCAAGAACCTTTTCGCCGATTGCCTTGTCGTTCTTCTGCACAACACTGACAATCGTGTCATTTCCGCTGATGTAAACCTTGATATGGTCCATCACCTCAAAGCCGGAATCCTTACGCATGGTCTGTACCTTGCTGATGACCTCGTAGACAAAGCCCTCCTCGACAAGCTCCTCTGTGAGATTCGTGTCAAGCACGACCGTCACCGTATTGTCCGCCTCTGTCACATAGCCCTCTTTCTGGGAAATGTCAATCAGCAAGTCCTCCTCGGCAAGCTTCACCTCTGTTCCATTCACGTCAAACGCAATGACCCCGTCTGCCTTCAGCGCATCCATCGCCGCATTTCCGTCAATCGTGGAAAGCTTTTCCCTGATGCCGCCAAGCTGCTTGCCGTACTTAGGTCCCACAGTCTTTAACTGCGGCTTAAAGGTGTAGGTCGTAAATTCCCGCACATCATCCGTAAACACCACCTTTTTGACATTCAGCTCATCCTCGATGATTTCCTGATAGAATGCGCCCAGTGTAAACGGCGCCTTGATAAACATGGTACTGATTGGCTGACGGTTCTTGATATTTGCCGTATTGCGGCATGCACGTCCCATCACCACGGTCTTTAGCACTGCCTCCATATCCGTCTCGAGCTGCTTGTCAATGAACTTCTCGTCAACTGACGGGAAATCGCACAGATGGATACTTTCCGGCGCCGACGGATCGATACTGCAAACAAGATTTCGGTAAATGTCCTCCGTCATAAACGGAATCATCGGCGCCGCCGCCTTAGAGATGGTCACAAGTGCGGTGTAAAGCGTCATGTATGCGTTAATCTTGTCCTGTTCCATGCCCTTTGCCCAGAACCGTTCACGGCTGCGCCGTACATACCAGTTGCTCATCTCGTCCACAAACTCCTGCAAAGCGCGCGCCGCCTCGGGAATCCTGTAATTTTCAAGGTCATTGTCCACTGCGCCGACAACCGTGTTGAGCTTTGACAAGAGCCATTTGTCCATCACCGGAAGTTTGTCATACTCCAATGTATACTTCGTCGCGTCAAAACCGTCAATATTTGCGTAGAGCACGAAAAACGCGTAAGTGTTCCACAGTGTTCCCATGAATTTGCGCTGTCCCTCCTGCACTGCCTTGCCGTGGAATCGGTTCGGAAGCCAAGGTGCGGAATTGACGTAAAAATACCAGCGGATTGCATCTGCCCCGTAGGTTTCCAGCGCCTCAAACGGGTCTACCGCATTGCCCTTTGACTTGGACATCTTCTGCCCGTTCTCGTCCTGAACATGGCCAAGCACGATGACATTCTCATAGGGCGCCTTGTTAAACAACAACGTGGATTCCGCCATCAGCGAGTAGAACCAGCCGCGCGTCTGGTCAACCGCCTCCGAGATAAACTGTGCCGGAAACTGCTGCTCGAACAATTCCTTATTTTCAAAAGGATAGTGGTGTTGTGCAAACGGCATGGCGCCGGAGTCAAACCAGCAGTCAATAACCTCTGGAACCCTGCGCATCTCCTTGCCGCAGTCCGGGCATTTAAAAGTCACCTCATCAATATAAGGCCTGTGCAGCTCGACTTTTACCGCGTCGGGATTCCCGCTTCGGTCCGCAAGCTCCTGCCTGCTGCCGATGCACTCCTGATGGCCGCACTCGCACTCCCACACATTGAGCGGCGTTCCCCAGTAACGGTTCCGCGAGATGCCCCAGTCCTGAATGTTCTCAAGCCAGTCGCCAAAACGTCCTTTTCCGATGGACTCTGGAATCCAGTTGACTGTGTTGTTGTTGCGCACCAAGTCCTCTTTTACCGCTGTCATCTTGATAAACCATGACTCGCGCGCATAGTAGATTAACGGCGTGTCACAGCGCCAGCAGTGCGGATACTCATGCTCGAATTTCGGCGCGTCAAACAGCAGTCCCTTCTCCTCCAAGTCCTTCAAAATCATCGGGTCCGCCTTTTTCACGAAAACGCCAGCGTAGGAGGTCTCCTCTGTCATCTCGCCCTTTCCGTTGACAAGCTGTACAAACGGCAGCTCATACTTTCTGCCGACATTGGCATCATCCTCACCAAACGCAGGGGCAATGTGTACGATGCCGGTACCGTCTGTCATTGTGACATACGTGTCACAAGTGATAAAATGCGCCTTTTTGTGCTGCTTTTCAATGATGCCTGCCGCAAAGTCAAACAGCGGTACATACGCCTTGTACTCTAAATCCGTACCCTTGTAGGTTTCCAGCACCTCATACGCCTTGTCGCCCTCATTTTCCGCCAGTTTGCCGAGCACCTTGTCGAGCAGCGCTTCCGCCATATAGTAAGTGCAGCCGTCCGCCGCCTTTACCTTACAGTATGTCTCATCGGGATTTACGCAGAGCGCCACATTGGACGGAAGTGTCCATGGCGTTGTCGTCCACGCGAGGAAATAAGCGTCCTCACCGACCACCTGAAAGCGCACAACCGCGGAGCGCTCCTTTACGGTCTTATAGCCCTGCGCCACCTCCTGCGAGGACAAAGGCGTTCCGCAGCGCGGGCAGTACGGCACAATCTTGAAGCCTTTATACAATAATTTTTTGTCCCAGATTTCTTTCAGCGCCCACCATTCGGACTCGATGAAATTGTCGTCATACGTCACATAGGGGTCGTCCATATCCGCCCAGAAGCCAACGGTTCCTGAGAAATCCTCCCACATGCCCTTGTATTTCCAGACAGACTCCTTGCACTTCTTGATAAACGGCTCCATGCCGTACTCCTCAATCTGGTCTTTGCCGTTCAAGCCCAAAAGCTTCTCTACCTCAAGCTCCACAGGAAGTCCGTGCGTGTCCCACCCTGCCTTTCTCGGCACCATGTACCCCTTCATGGTGCGGTAGCGCGGAATCATGTCCTTGATGACACGCGTCAGCACATGGCCGATGTGCGGCTTGCCGTTTGCCGTCGGCGGTCCGTCATAAAAAGTATAGGTCTCCCCCTCCTTACGGCTGTCCATGCTTTTCCTGAAAATGTCATTGTCCTTCCAGAATTTCTCTACATTTTTTTCCCTGTCCACAAAGTTCAGGTTGGTGTCTACTTTGTTGTACATCGTCTTTTCCTACTCCTCTCATTTTCCTTGTTTTGTCTCGTTCTCTTTTCTTTTTTCCTTCTTAAAAGCTCCGTTACAATCAGCTCCACAATTTCCGCAGCCATATCAAAAACCTCTGAGATTATATCCATCGCTGCCTCCTTTCCAGAAAAAACAGACCTGCGCATGCAGCAACGCTGCTGATTTCCTTACGCACCCCTGCGCAATCGAGTAGGGGAACGACCTTCTACCCTACTCGCGCGCCGGGCGTCCGTCAGCTTCTGCTGACATTGTTCCTTTGGACGCCCGTGTGCATAAAAAAGGCTCTTCATCCTGTAAATAGGACGAGAGCCTCATAATCGTTATACCACCTAATTACAGCGTACTCCGTTTTTCCGATTTCTGTATATGCACAACATCCCAAAAATACCGAAAAACTTTTATACACGTTTCCTGTAACGCAGAAACTACGTCAGCGCCTACTATGTCTGGTCCAATACACTTCCAAGGCATCAATACTGCCTTCACGTCAAGCGCATCAAATACGTATTAATACGTATCAAACAAACAATACAGTTCGGACTGAAACTCAGGAGTGATCTTCGACAATCCCATACTCATGCCGGCTCACACCTGCCCCGGCTCTCTGTGATTTTCTGAAATTGTGTACTGTCTCCGTCATCGTCTTTATAACCTATTCTCTATCCCCGCTGCCCAAGACTTCTCAAAAGAGGCTTCTGCGCACAACATCGTCATTTCCTGCAATACTTTACACGTCATAACAACCGGGAACTATGTATCATTATAAACATGATTGCCCCCGGTTGTCAAGAATACGAGACATTTTTCCTCGTTACGCAAGATGGCTTTTCATACAAACGTTTTGTTTCAAATCACTTCCGTGCCGCCAACGCTTTCATATGAAATATCAGTTGCGGATAGCCGAAAGCACCTCCGCCGGAATCTCAAACTCGACGGTTCCCATGTACATAGGCGCTACATCACCCTCATTGAATGCGATGACCACATTGTCCTTCTCATTCAGATAAAAGTTTGTCTCGTCTGTGATTGCCTGAAAATTCCACTCCTCAATCTCATCGTTAAGCCAGTAATATACATTTTCGTCGGCATCCATCCGCTCCTGCATCTGGCGCTTGATTTCCTCACTGATTGGCGTGATGTAATCCGCACCTTCCTGAAAAAGCGCTTTTAGCTGTAACCGTTCACCTGTTTTTAAATCAATGGTATAAAAATAGTTCCACTGATAGCCGCTGCCTGCTCCCTGATAGCAGAGCAGTTTCAGTGTAAAATAATCGGGTGTTGTGGCAAGTACCTCACTCTTTACAACCACATCCTGATAACCTTGTTCCATTTTCAAATTATTCTCAAACTCTCGGATTAAATTTTCGGTAATGCTTTGAATCTCTGCATTGATTTCCGCAGTGGTGCGGTCTAAGTTCTCCTGCACAACGCTGTCCTTTGGCTGTTCGTCCGGTTTTATTTCCGCCTGAATCTCCGGGACTTCAATATCTGCCATATTGCGCTCCGTTTCATATTCATAGTTTCGGAACGTGACCACTTTCACAAGCTGCCCAATCAGCGGAAGCTGTTCCATCGCATGTGCAATCGTTCCTGAGGTGTTGGGCAAAATGACAAAGAGCCCTATGAGCGCTGCGGCTGCGATGGCTGCATATTTTATGGGACTCGTCTGATTTTGCCTGCGTTTGTTCCTTGTATTATTCACTGTTTTATCCATTGTTTTCGCCTCCTTCATTTTTTGACGCAGTTGTTCGAGCTGCGTTTCCGACATTTGATGCTTCATGTAATCTTTTTTAAGTCCCTGCAATTGATCTTCCAGCAAGCGATGCTTTTGGTCCGTCATCATACCCCTCCTATCCATTGTGGCTGTTGTTTTTCGCTTTCATCTACAATTCCTCCCCAAGCACCCCGCGAAGCTTCTTCATGCTGCGGTACAGCCTGCTCTTGACAGTGCTTAAATTCTCCTCCAAAATCACGGCAATCTCCTCTAGCTTCAGTTCCTCGAAATACCTCAATATCACAACTGCCTTATCCTGCTCAGGCAGCGCATCCAGCGCCCTTTGCAAGTCAAGATTGGTACTGCCGTCCTCCGTGTAGAATGGCTCGTTTCCCATTTCGTCCTGTATCTGTTCATAGGAAAGATGCTGCGGCTGTTTCAGGGACCGAAAGCACTCGTTCAGCATAATGCGGTAGACCCATGTCTGGGCATATTCCGTCTTTTTGAGCGTATGACTGCTGCGCAGCGCCCTGTATGCACCGTTTTGTACAATATCACAGGCGTCTGCTTCGTTGTGGACATAACTGTATGCGAGACGATAGTATTGATTGTAGTTGTCGAGAAGCATCTGTTCGATGAGCTCTTGGTTCGTATGTTTACGGGAAAATATGTGCACTCTTTTCACCTCCTCGATTCGTTCTGTATGATTAGACCGCTGGGGCTGCCAAAAAGTTTCAGACGAAATAAAATAATTTCCCTGCCCCTCTTGACATTCTCTGTCTACAGATGTAAACTATAGTTGTCTACACAAGTAGTCAGCACTTCTTCAACGCGAACGCACAAAATAATTACAAGTTTCACAGACACCAAAACACATTTTATCAAATAAAGGAGAAAATTGTATGAGCCCAAACATTACCGTATCCGATTCCGAGCTGGAAATACTCGAGGTCCTCTGGGCGGCAGATCATGCCTTAAATGCCGCAGAAATCCGAAATATCTTAAACGAACATAAGAACTGGGAGCGCACCACCATTCTGACACTCATAAACCGCCTAGTCAAAAAAGGTGCCGTCGCTCAGGAAAAGCGCGAAGTATATTATTACACTCCCTGTATCAAGCGCGAAGCATATGTCCGCGCTGAGACCAAAAGTTTTGTGGACAAATTTTTCAAGGGCAGAACAAAAAGTCTGGCCGCGGCGTTAGTTGACAGCGACGCCCTGACCAAAAAGGACATCGAGGAACTGCGCGACTTTTTTAACCAGAACTTATGATTGAACGCAAATGGAGGGATTTCTATGGAACACCTTATAATAAGTCAGCTCTTTTTGACGGTCCTGTCTCTATCTCTGTCGGGGGCCTTGATCGGATTCTTTCTCATCGCACTGCGCCCGCTGACCAGAAAATACTTTTCAGCCAAATGGAATTACTATATCTGGCTGCTCGTCGTCGTGCGGCTGCTGCTTCCATTTCACTTTGACTCCGAGTTTCACACAGATATCCAACTGTCTGAATTGGCAAACGTAAACTCATATTCGAAAGATACAAACAGCGATATGCGCCCAAGCACGACTTCAAGCATGATGGAACACGACAGCAACACCGAAAATATAGCTTTTACAGACAACAGCCTGACGCAATCTCACGGCGAAAATGTCAGCAGCCTGCCAGCAGACAGCACAGCCTCTTCCAAAATCAGAAGGCTTTCTGAAAATCTCCTAGGCCGGAGTCTCTCAGGTGCCGCCACCGCACAAATGCTGCTGACTGCCGCCGCATACCTGTGGTTTCTTGCTGCCATACTCCTTCTTTTTATCAAGCTTGTAAACTATCTTCGTTTCAAGGCCGCTGTCAAAAAGAACTGTGTTCCCATTACAGACTGGCGCGTGACCAGCCTCAAAAACAGCTTATGCATCAGGCTTCATATACAGAAATCTCCTGCACTATATGAGAGCCCGTCTATACTAGGTCCGCTGACGATCGGACTATACCGCCCAGTTATTATCCTGCCGCAGACCGCTGACGACGAGCGGATGCTGCCCCAGTATCAGCTTATCCTCCACCATGAGCTGATTCATGTCGCGAAAAAAGATTTGCTGTACAAATGGGTTTATCAGCTTCTGCTCTGTCTCCACTGGTTCAATCCACTCCTGCACTGCATCGGAAGGCAGATCGACAGTGATTGTGAACTCTCCTGCGACGAGCAGATTCTCCCACAACTGACCGACACAGGCAGGAAACTGTACGGCAACGTGCTTTTGGACACCGCAGAACAGGCTGTCAATCACCGTACCAATGCACTTGCCACCACATTCTATACAAATAAAAAAGACTTAAAAAAGCGTCTTGCCCACATTGTACACTATCAGAGAATATCCCGCTTCCGGCTGCTGCTCTCTGCCTGTACGCTGATGATCGCACTGACGTTTACCGCCTGCGGCACCATCTGGATTTCCCAAGAGGATTACGCCGCTGCCAAAGAACCGCAAAGCGAACCAGACTCTGACAATGATAGTATCTTCTCACAGATTCTGACTTCCATGCTTTCCACAGACAGCTTTCTGGACAATGTTCCCGCCGCCAGCAAATCAGGAGATGCATGGAACGCCTATGACGATGACAGCCTGCTCGCGGGAAACGACAACCACAAAAACTTTTATGCCCGCGTTTACATTGGCGGCGGCAACAAAATCAACGCATCTGGTTTTATACTCTCCGGCACGGACTCCTTCCTCATCGCCTATGCAGATCAGGAGATTGATGTCAGCATAACGACCTCCTTTGAGTGTGTTGACGGCAGATTCAAAGTAATCTATGTCGCACCGGACAAAAATATTATTACGCTCAACGAGACAGGAGAGAAGTCAACACAGACCATCACGATGCAGAAAGGCAGAAATGTTCTCAAAATGGTCGGTCAGGGCGCAAAGCTCAAAAATCTTGCCATAGATTTTTCCAGCATAAAAACCAGTAAATTCGAAAGTGTCTTTCGATCGGAAGAGGAGGAAAAAATACCGCTCATAAAAGACACTATACTGTCTGGCAAACCGTACCAGAAAGACGAGATCATGAATATCCTGCACATCATGGAGCCCGCGGAAGCCAGTGAAATTTTTCATGACATGCTGCGCAAAGGAATGGATTTTACGCCCGATGAACTCCAAACGTTCCTGATTTATTCTGACGAAAAACTGTCCAGCCAGTACTTGACTGAGGCACTCCAAGAGGGCACCATCGAGCCGCTCAGCCCGGATACCATCAAAACACTGATGCCCTATCTGGAACAGGAATATTGCGTCAAGCTGCTCATGGCCCTCCCAGTAGAGGAATTTTACGATGTATTTTCAGAAACAATCTATTATTTAGATGATTCCCAGATTGAGACTTGTCTGAATTACTATCTTGACGAGGGCGGCGTTCTGAACTACACCATGTTCGAGAAAATCTCACCTTACCTGAGTGCGCCGATGATAAACCGGCTCGACCAAAAACTGTGGAAATAAAGTGCTGTTTTTATCGCCCTATAAGTATGTAACGTCAATATCGATCAGGGAAGGGTTATCTTCCCTACTCATGCGCGACCCGTGCTTCTCTTTAGTAGTTATTTCCTTTGCACGGGTCTGTGCATAAACAAAGCGCATAGGCTGATCTGATCAGTCTCTATGCGCTCTGGTACTTTATACGCTCTGGTATTATTCCACTATTTTTGTATAATACAAAAACTCACCGTCTCTCTTATACACCGTATACCCCAATTTGGGATAAAAAGAATTGGTGCGAATATTCCAAACAGGCGTGTCAAGATACATTTCTTTTACCTCAGGAAACATTCTTTCAATTTCCCGCATCATATAAACACCGTATCCTTTTCTGTGATATTCTGGACTGATAAATATTCTTCCCACGTGAAGTTTCTCCCCATCCGCAAAAAGAATCGCCGCGCCTATAATAAGTCCGTCAAGCAACAGTTTGTACAGATGATTGGTTCTTGCCATCTTTGTGTGAAACTGTACCGACATATACCCGGGAGGTCCTCCTTTGCAAGGTGCCCCTACCGCTGCATCGCTGTCAAATGAACGTTTCGAAATCCCATTGATCACCAAGGCATCTGATGTACTAGCCTTTACGAATTCAAGCATTCTGTCTCCCCCATGAAAATAAATACACTATTTTGCATTCGCCGGCTCGATATTGATCGTCTTCCCTTTTATTTTGACATTCTTCATCGCCGCGAGCACGTCCGCTGCGTTCTCCTTGGGCACCTCCACAAAGGTGTACTTATCATAGAGGTCAATCGCCCCCACCAGCTTGCCGGGGATATTCGCCTCGCCCGCGATTGCGCCTAGGATATCCTTTGCCTTGACCTTCTGCGCCTTGCCGATATTGATGAAGAGGCGCGCCATGCCCTCCTCCTCTGCACCTGTATTGTCAAACGTGTACTCTACGCCGGTGTCATTGCCTTCATTTAACTGTCCCATATACAGTTTGAGGAATGCCGCCGCAATATCCATCGCCGTGTAGTCAGACTCGTTGATCTGTTTCTCGATGGTGTTAATCATTACAGTCAGATCTTCCTCCTCGATTACATTGCCGATTTTGTCCATAACCTTTTCAATTTTAATCTGGTTCACATCGTTGAGGGACGGCACTGGCATCGCATAGATTTTCGTCTTGCAGTAGCGCATGATGTCCTTTAGCTTGTAGACTTCCTTTCCTTTTACAAAGGTGAAGGAACGCCCTGTCCGCCCTGCGCGCCCTGTCCTGCCTATGCGGTGCACATAATACTCATCGTCCTGCGGAATATCATAATTGAATACCGCTTCCACGTCATCCACATCAATACCGCGCGCCGCGACATCTGTCGCGATCAAAATATCGGTCTTGCCGGTTCGAAAACTCTTCATCACACGGTCGCGCTGCGCTTGGCTCATATCTCCGTGAAGCCCTTCCGCAAAGTATCCTCTTCCTTTCAAAATCTCTGTCAGATCATCTACCATCTTCTTTGTATTGCAGAATACCAGCGACAGCTTCGGCTCATAATAATCCAGCAGGCGGCAGAGCACCTCAACCTTATCTTTTCGCTTTACATCAAGATAATACTGCTCGATTTTGGGCACAGTCAGTTCCTTTTTGACCACCTTAATCATCTTCGCATCCGGCTTCTGATAATTCTTGGTAATATCCAGGATTGCCTGCGGCATCGTCGCGGAGAATAAAATCGTCTGCCGTTCCTTGTTTGGAATATACTCAAGCACGGTCTCGATATCCTCGCGAAATCCCATATTGAGCATCTCATCCGCCTCGTCTAACACGATGGTGTCCACATGGTCACAGCGAATGGTCTTGCGGCGCAGATGGTCCATCACGCGCCCCGGCGTACCGATGATTATCTGTGTTCCCTTGAGTGCGCGAATCTGCTTGGTGATATCCTGTCCGCCGTAAATTGGCAGCACCTTGACACCGTGCATGTACTTGGCAAGCCTGCGGATTTCCTCCGCCGCCTGCACTGCAAGTTCTCTCGTCGGGCAGAGAATCAGCGTCTGCGGATGCTTGATTTCTTTTCTGACTTTCTCCAGCACAGGAATGCCAAACGCCGCCGTCTTTCCAGTTCCCGTCTGCGCCTGCCCAATGATATCTGCGCCGGTCATTGCGATGGGTATCGCCTTGCTCTGTATGGGAGAGGCCTCCTCAAAGCCCATCTCCTTCACGCCCCGAAGTATCTCAGCGCTTAAATTCAGTTCGTTAAATCGTAAAGTTTCCATATATAATACTTTCCTTTCGCGCCAGTGCGCCTTTTGTTTTTACACACAACGAAAGCGCATGCGTAAAAGCATGCGCTTTCTAATCAACTCATTCATTATATTTTTAAAAAGTCGGAAAGTCAATATTTATTTGGTATTTTGTTCTGTTTTTATTGCATTTCTATTCCGTTTCTATTCCGTAATTTTTTGCCCTGAAAGAATGCGCTTGATTTCCGATTTCACATAAGTGGGCTTATAGGGGCGCACGATATATCCTGCTGCGCCGGCTTTGCGGCAGCGCGCGACAAGGCTTTTGTCATAGCTGTCTATGACAAAGAGGACGGGCACTGTATTTCCTGTGAAATCCCGAATCTTGGCAGACGCGTCAATGCCGTTCATCTCAGGCATATCCATGTCAAGTATCACCAGATCGGGCTCTGGCTGGCGCTTTAATTGCAGCAATGCCTGTCCTACCGAGGTCAGCATACTCAGCTCGTATACATTTTGCAGAAATCCGCGAAAGGTCTGTAAATTAATCAGCATATCATCAATAATCATAATGCGGTACTTCTTGAATGGCGTGAGCATCTTGCGGCGCTCAGACTCCTCCGCGCAGGGGTCCATGATCTCTTCATTGACGCCATGCAAAATCGTCAAATTAAAATTTTTCTGGTCGAGCATATCCATCATTGTGCCGTCCAGAAGTCTCAGCAGCGGCCGTAAATTACGGTTTCCCTTATTTTCTACAATAATTCCCTGCCGCCCGTCTGACAACTCCACCTGCGTTCCCTTGGGATAAAATGGAACGTACAATAACAGCGCCTCCACCACCTGCCTGTCAAACATAATGCCGCCCGCGCCCATCAGAAACTCACACGCCTCAAACGGGGAGTACGGATTCTTGTACGGACGCCGCGACACCAGCGCATCATACACATCCGCCACATGCAGTATTTTGGTGAAAATCGTCATATTGTCACCGTAGATGCCCTGCGGATAACCGCTGCCGTCCACATTCTCATGATGATACAGCACTGCCGCCTTCACCTGCGCGGAGATATCCCAGCGCTCCTTGATCATCTCATAGGAGAGTGTTGCATGTTGTTTCATAACCTCATACTCGTCATTGGTCAGACGCGCCGGTTTGTTCAAAATCTCCGGCGGAATCACGAGCTTGCCAAGGTCGTGAAGAAGCCCCGCCATCACCAGCTGTTCGAGCGAAGCCTCGTTCATTTTCAACCCAAACCCAATAATGCACGCCAGCACTGCCACATTGACGGAATGCGCGTAAGTATATCCGTCAAAACACCGCAAATCCGTCAAATCCAGTGACAGCACTCCCTTGTGCAGCACCTGGGACACAATCTTCTTCGCCACCCCCTTACAGCCGTCAACATCGCTGTTGCGGACAGTCACAAGTCCTTCTGTCCGCAAGTCCGGGCTGATCACCGGCTCGATCTCAATATCCTCCGACAGATCATCATTGATATAAACGCCGTCAAATCCATATTCATTGAGCTTTTTGATATAAAACTTTGACAAGGTGCTGCCGCTGCATATCAGTGTATGTCCGTCGGCATCGTACATGTTGTAAGCCAGACACATGCCTGGTTTCGCATCGCTCATCCTGATGTACCGCATAATTTTTTACTCCATCGTATCTGTGCACTCTTTGCACGCGCTCTCTCATCTGTATACATATCTGCACACTAATTTATAAATAGTTCTCTATTGCAGATAATAATAAAAGTATATCGAAAAAAGAAGGCAAAATCAACTAAAACAAGATTTTTTGATGATTTCTCCCTTGCATAATCCCCCATATTGATTTAAACTTAGGAAATATTGAGCAAGCACTTTTCCAGAAACTGCTGCCACAGACGAGGTACCACTATGCAAACGAAAAGGCAAATAAAAAGAATTTCACTCTACAATGAATTTCACTGCACCGGCGCCGCGTGCCCGGTCAATTGCTGCCGCGGCTGGAAAGTTCCCATCGACCGCAGCATGTACTTAAAATATTTAAAAGAAAAAGGCTTTTTTGGCTTCCTGCTGCGCTGCGCAATCCATCAAAGCGGCGATATTACCGCCTTTCGAAGCACACTGCACGGCTGCCCGTTCTGGGGATTTGACCGCCTGTGCAGAATGCAGAAAAAGCGCGGTACAGACTATATGCCCGCCGTGTGTATCCAGTTTCCGCGCCAGCTCTACAACCTTGACTTTTTCTGTGAGGAGACGCTCTACCTTGCCTGTCCCGAGGCGGCAAGGCTTTTTCTGGTGTCCGTCTCGGAGCACAGGCCTTTTGACTTTACTGTGACTGAGGATATCCCCGCATACGAGGTCAACACGACCAATGATGACAGGGAATTTCTCGATTATCTGCTGCGCTCACGGGACGAACTTGCCGCGCTGCTGCATGGCAAAACTGCCTTTGACAGCATGGCAGTCCTCGATTATGGGCGCGACGCGCAAAATGCCTGCCTCCACCAGACACCACTCCCCAGCCCGATAGACTACACTTCTGACAAGCGCTATCCAATGCAAATAAAACAGCTCAACACCCTTTTTTACAAAGGCTTTTACCACCCAAGCCTGCGGACGGTGCTGCCCTTTCTAAATCAGTTATGCCAGAAATATATCCGCACCTTCTACCGCCTGAGCCAGCGCAATCCCGCTGCCGCCGACAAAAAACTTGCGCAGTTAAAGCAAAACCTGTATCAAAAGCTGCCAAATCTCGATGAGTTCTTGCAGCAGTATTATGTGTATTATCTTTATACAAATTTTTTGGATATCTTTGAGGATTACAGCTTCTCGAAACATTTGCTGCTCGGCATTGCCAAAGCGCACATGCTCTGGGTCTTTATTGCGCTGTATGCTGAGCATAAAAAGCAGCTTACGACAGATGAGCTTGCAAAGATTATCGCGGTGTATGAGCGGAGAGCGCCTCAGATTGAGGACGCGCTCAAGCTATTGTGAAAATATGACGGTCTCTTTTAATGGAAACGAAAGCGCCTCCTCCCCCCATGGCATTGCAAGGGTAACCATATCCTTCGATGTCTTTTCATCAATAAAAAACGCCTCTGCCTCTGCGAACTGTTCATCCCAATCCGCAGAGGGAACTACGCGGAGTAAATGTCTCTCCATTGTACCCTTTTGTATATCCAAAATATTGAGTTCCCCATATGCAAAATACCGTCTGCCATCTGCATCTGTGCAGGCCTCCTCCAAATACCAAGGGCCCACACTTGCAGGCAGCGCCTGAACCAAGAACGTCTCATTGTCTGCAAAAGCATAACTCGCCCCCTCTCCACAGCGGTATCCAGACGCATACACCAGCTTTAACCCACCGTCTTCTATTCTGAATAAACAATATGCCTCCTCGCTCTCCCCTGAGTAGTATGCAAACAACAGATATTTCTCTGATAATGACAGCCATAAGTTTCCGCCGCCATACCCCGCTGACGGATATGGAACCAGAAAAGTCTGTCCTGCGTCCGCACAGGAATAGAGCGTCAGACAAATCTCCTCTTTATCCTCTAACACAATCCTGCGCCCGTCGTTCAATATTATCCACTGCCCCGACTTCATTTTATCTCTCCTCCCCGCTGGAAATTATACTTCATTTTCAATTTTTTTCGACCAAAAATCATGCCTCTCTTCTTCATTGCGCCTTCCCGCGCGCAGCGGCAAGCAGGCAAACCACAAACACCAACGCCAAAAGCCCGACGCCCGTCATCGAGTATCCCACGCCGACCATCTCAACCAGCACCGGCGCTGTCACAATGCCAAGCACAGCGCTCAGCACCACGACAATCTGACGCAGTGCCATGACACGCCCAAACATGCTTTTGTCAACTCTGCTCTGGAAAATCGTATTGACAAATATCGAAGATCCTGTGTTAAAAAGACCAATCAGCACATTCGCAGCAAAGCTGACCACAAAAACGGGCGTATTCCCCCACAGCACAAAACTTCCAATCAATAAAATGCACAGCAGGGCATACTTTGCCACATCGTCCAGCCTTGATTTTGACAATCGTTTTGTCACAGCCGGCGCAAGCAGGCTCCCAATCGCCATCGCATAGGTAAAATAAACAATTCCGCCCGCGCCAATTCCCAAAATCTGATCCGCGACATAGATTTTATCAATCTCATAAAAACGCCCCAGTATCCCAAAGAACACACTGGTCAGCATCACAATCATGACAACCGGCAGCTTTCGGACCTCCGCAATGCCCTCCTTCGCAAAACGAAACAGCGCAAACTCCGCCTTTTCCGCCTCCTTCTTCTGATACTCATACGGCAGCCGCCACATAAACACTGCCGCCGCCAAAAACGTCACCGCGTCAACCGCATACAGCATCTGTGTGCCCGACACGCTGTACAAAACACCGCCGACACCGGGACCAACCAGCAAAATCACAGTCCCTATGACAGAAAACAGATTATTGGCCTCCATCAAATCCTTCTTGTCAATCAGCTCAGACATCAGCCCCATCTGTGCCATATTGTCCACATCGCTCATGCCCTGTAGCAAGAAAATCAGCACATAAGCAAACAGCATATACTTTCCATTTGTCAAAACAAATGCGCACATCAACGCCGCACTCAGCAGATAGACATAGATACTGACCCTCTTTCGGTTACAACGATCTACAATCACGCCCGACACAAACTGACACGGAATCCGAATCAGCGCCCTGATGAGCCACATTCCCGCCACGCCTGCCAGTGAACCAGATAACTCATAGACTGACAGGGTGATTGCCAGCGCATACAGACTGTCGCCAAATGACGATACGATCGTAGCCCAGACCAGAAGCCGAAACGATTTGTTCTTTAATAATCTCATATGTATCCATTCCTCTCATTGAAAAGACAGTACACTGCTTCGAAAACAGGCAAGTCATTCATTTCAGTATTCTGAAATCAGTATACCAATTGACAGCATATGCCAAGTATACACCCAGAATTTCTATAAAAACAGACTTTCATTTTCGTGATTTTAGGCGTATACTATAAATGTAAGGAACTATTCCTGCACAGGCGCCTCATGTTTTGTGTCAAAATATAAAATTGATTTATCAGAGCAGACGAAAATGGCTGCTCTATTCTTTTATGCACAGCCCCACAAAACGAAAATATGCGGCGAACAGCATGTCAGGAAAACGCGCAAAATTGTATAATTTCCTTGGTGGTGTTTCCAGCCAGCAGGCAGTATACTGAATAAAGCTTCTAACAACAAAGCAACGCGCAAGGAGGAT
>ERZ778516.1371-NODE-1371-length-18417-cov-6.884435_pt1 | contig 18417 bp, 15 predicted proteins | sample MGYA00510342_ERZ778516 | MGnify/ENA primary metagenome ERZ778516 (study PRJEB29527, sample SAMN07138961) | mouse gut metagenome | material: feces | host: mouse | place: China:Nanjing | collected 2016-01-25 ... | reverse complement strand
GTATTTTTTTGTGTCAATCTCTTGACCTATTTAAAGTATACAGGAAGCTTTCTATCGTATTTACCCAGCTTTCACAGAAAATGAAAAATGTATCATTATGCCATCCCGGATATTTCTTGTACATGGAACTTTTAAATTCTTTACTTTCTATGGGAATATGTAATGCCTTGAATTGTTTCATTTCCACTATACGATTAAAATATAAACTTACATGGGAAAAATTAATCATTTCTCTTTTTAGAAACTTTTGCTCATATGCACTCCACTCAATGCCGCTTAAAATAGTATGAACATTTAAAATTGCTGCGCCATACAGAGTCAACTTCCACGCACAATCTCTTAGATATAGATTAGGATTCTCATATATCCTTAACCCCAAATGTTCCACATCCTCATGATCCATCTCAACTATATCATAGGAATCATTTATTTGTGCTTGCATTTGAGCAAGAGCCTGCTCGGAAAATCTGATGGCATCGTTGCATACCCAAATAAAATCATAACTTTTTTTCAGTCCATACTGCTGAAAAATCTTATAAACTTTGGCATTTGAATGCATTTCTACAGGTATTCGTACATAATATATCCCTGAAACATTTTCACAAAATGTCTTGACAATGGAATATGTCTTATCATCAGGACTTGAATCGTAATAATAAATATCCATACCATATTTTTGATAATATTCTGAATACTCATGCAAAAATTCATATACACATTCATGTCTTTGATATGTTGGTATGCACAATGCTATATTTGCCATTTTCATCTCCGTCACTCAAAATATTCAATTTATAAGTTATTTATAATTGCTCTAATTCCGTCAGAAAAATCTGTCGCTGCATACCATCCTGTATCCTTTTCCAGTTCTGATGTGTCCGCGCACAAATACATGACTTGATTTTTCCCATATGGTACTGCCCCAAAATTTAATTTTCTGTCAGGCGCAATAATATCCCTTATTTTTTGGATATATTCCTTTAACGGTTTTGCCGTACCACTGCCCAAAACATATATTTTCTGATCGTTACCTTTTTCGCCCAACAGGTAAAGAGCCTCTGCCGCATCATCACTGTAGAGGTAATCCCACATTTGCTCTCCCTTTGTGAACTCAGGAACCATTCCCCGCTTCAGTTTGTCAATTGTATACATAATCATGCTTTTTGCCCCATCATTCGGACCATATACGCTCAATATTCTAACCCATATATGCCTTAATCCCAATTGTGCCGCATAATCTCTCGTCATTTGACCTGCACACAATTTTGCATATCCATACCCCATATTAGGAAACGCAGGCGTATCGCATTTTAAAGGAAGATTTATATTCCCATACTCTGCCTGGGAACCGGCTCCGATAAAAGTATGACAACCAAATCTTTTCGCCGTTTCAACTGCGTCCAGTGCATAACCCACATTTCCATTTTGTATGTACATATCATTTCTTTCTGGTCCAGATGCTCCCCTCCACGCCAAATGATAAAAAACATCATAAGTTTTTCCGGTATCATTTTCTATTGTTGACAGCTGTTGCAAAGAACAAAATTTTATTTGAACCAATCGATGACATGGAATATTTTGATTTCTCTGCGAATCTGTTCTTGTAAACACAAGAACTTCAATTTTTTTATCAATCAGCTTTCTGACCAGTGCTGTGCCGATCGCACCAGTTGCTCCCGTTACAATAGCTCGTTTCATTTTTTTCCTTCATTCTTCATACGATATAATTCCCTAAAATACCGAACAGCATAAAGCACTTCCTCATCTGTTATATCTTTAACAATTTTTAAATCAGACTCTGTCCTTAATACAACTGTTATCGCATAGTCCGTCTGTTTCTTGTCTTTCCGCATAGCTTTAATAATATCTGCTATGTCTACATCCAGCGCCGTACTGTCAATTTCAATGATTTTCATAAGGACTTCCTCACTTCGCTTTATTGTACGTTCACTTATCAAACCTCTTTTTACAGACAAACTATCCGCCATGATCATTCCAATTGCCACCGCGGTTCCATGAGGTATCGCATAATCTGAAACCACTTCAACTGCATGCCCAAATGTATGAGCAAAATTCAGTTTAATCCGCTCTCCCCGGTCAAACTCATCCACTTCAATAAACTTTTTTTTGTACGCAAGACTGGAATCAATAAAATAATGAACAACCTGTTTTTCTTTTCTTAAAAGTGCATCAATATTTTTTTCAATATTTTCTAATCCGCCTTCTCCAGCCATAATATTAAACTTCACAACTTCCCCTAAACCGCTTTTGTAATCCCTTTCGCTCAGAGTTTTAAAAAAATGTGCACAAATATGAATTTCATCAGGGGGGTAAAAAGTTCCTAATAAATTTTTATATTTTTTATAATTTAATGACGTTTTTCCTCCAATACAACTATCGCACGCTGACAAAAGCGTGGTTGGAATAAACACCCATCTAATTCCGCGATATAATATATTTGCAACAAATCCTGTAATGTCTTGAACAATACCGCCTCCAATAGAAATTAACTTAATATTTCTTTTTGCCGGTATATCCGTCATTCTTTCACAAATATCAAGCGCTGTCTCAATAATCTTATTTTCCTCTGTCGCATTAAGCAGTATCAATCTGCTGTCAGAAATATTTTTAAAATATGGTTTATATAAACAATACACTTTTTTATCTATGACAAATTGCACATTTTCCTCTTCCAATTCAAGCAAAAAGCCCAATTCTTCCTCAATGACTACCGTATAATCTTTTAATTTCGAATGAATAATCATTTTGACGTAAACCCTCCATCAACTGCTATCAACTGCCCAGTAATATATGTGTTTCTATCCTGTGCAAAATATATTATTGCATCTGCAATCTCATCCGGTCTTGCCATACGTTGAATCGGAATATCTTTTTCAATATTTCTAATCTGCTCTTCAGAATTGTTTTTATACGTTAATTCTGTAAGTGTATAACCGGGGCAAATCGTATTTACCAGTATATTATATTCTGCAAGTTCCACAGCCAGCGTTTTGGTAATTCCATGTATGCCATGCTTTGTCATGCTATAAACCACACGTCCGCGCTTTGACACAATTCCCCATATGGAACCGATATTAACAATCCGTCCATAGCGCTTTTCCTTCATCGCAGGAACAAACTTCCGCAAAATCTTTAGCGGGGATACTAAATTGATCTGCATAGCCCGTTCTATCTCTTCATCTGTCACCATTTCAATATCATTAATATCATTAATTCCGGCATTATTTATGATGACATCATAAACATCATTTTTATGCAACTCTAAAAAAGCTTTTACTGATTCAGAAGAAGATAAATCCAGCTCGCAGTGTGCAGGTGCTGCCACCACATATCCCAGCGCTTCCAACTTTTCACACACTGCTTTTCCTATCCCCTTACTCCCACCTGTTACCAAAGCAATTCTCTTCACGATCGGAAACCTCCATCACTGCTTATTTTCTAAATTCAATTGTTTCTGTCTTTCTGCCAGCTATTTTTTATTGCCATATATTCATCCTTCCCTAAAAAGGGTGCCATATCGTCAATTGAAGGTGATATAATTTTTCCATCAGGGAGTATCTTAGAAGCGGATTTTGGTGCAAAGTTCTGTTCTTCATCTACAAAAACGCCGCAGATTACAACACCATCCTGTTTTAAAACCTCCCTAATCACTTCACGGGCATGTTCCTGTTTATCAATTGAATAATAAGGTATTTCAAATGCTTCTGCTACTCTTCTATAATCAGGAATCGCAACTCCATTTTCACAGTTTACTCCTACTAATGGCTCGCCAAAATTATTCTTCTGGGTCTGACGAATAGAATGATAACCATTATTATTGTAAATAAAAATTTTTATGTTCAAATGATAATATTTTACAGTTGGCAGTTCTTGAATATTCATCATGATGCTGCCATCACCCTCCAGACAGATCACTCTTTTTCCGTCCAAAGCTACCGCTGCTCCAAGAGCTGCCGGCAATCCATAACCCATTGCAGCACATCCAGAATTGCAAAATAATCTTTGCCCTTGTTTGATCTCACTCACTTGAATTGGTATCACGCAGGAACTTCCATTGCTACAGACAATTGTATCATCATTATCCAGCTCACTATACAAATAATGTGTAAATACATAAGGGTTAATATTTCTCTCATTTCCAAAATATGTTTTTAACACTACCGGATAATTTTCTTTAATATTTTGACACCACTTAAGCCATTCATCATGAATTTCTGGTCTTTCATATGCATATTGCAGCATTGCACGAATCACATCACCGACATCTGCACATATTGCCAAATCAGGCTGATATGTAGGCTTATGAAGTTCGGCATTATCAATATCCACCATAATTTTATACGCATTGCGTGCAAAATCTCCTTTGGTATATCCAACCATCCTCACATTCATACGGCATCCTAATGAAATCAGACAGTCGCATTGTTGTATGGCAAAATTTCCTGCTCTGGTTCCTAAAGTACCCGGCACACCCACAAAATATTCACTGGAAGATGGCAGTATATCATTTGCTGCCCAAGCTGTCACAACCGGAATTTTTAATTTCTCAAGCAGCTCCAGAAAATGTTCTTCCGATTTGCTATATCTTATAGCACTTCCAGCTAAAATAAGCGGTGCTTTAGCCTGTAATATTTTTTGTAATATTTTTTCCACCTGCGCTGTAGAAAACGCAATTCTTTCTCCATAAATTTCATGCTCAGGGCAAAAATGAACTAAATCATTTGTTTCTATCTTATCTCCTTGAATATCCAGCGGAATATCAATCCAACATGGTCCCCCTTTACCCTGTTTACACAAATACAATGCTTTTTCCAAATGATATGCGATTTCATTTTTATTAATAATCATGGCACTATACTTTGTAAAATGATTTACTACAGAAATTATGTCAAATTCCTGGTCTCCTAGCTGACGAAGATTTAATTCCTGACAACTGGATATTGTCATTTCCCGTTTTACTTGTCCTGATATAATAAGCATTGGAATGGAATCCAACCATCCCCCCACAACACCTGTGATTGCGTTTGTCCCTCCTGGTCCGCTTGTCACACATACTCCTGCAATATTTCCCGTTAATCTTGAATAAGCTTCCGCCGCCATAGCACATGCCTGCTCATGATGATTATAGATACAAGCAAGTCCTTCTTTATGTCCCAGCGCATCGTTTAAGTGCATTGCCCCTCCGCCGGTAACTGTAAAAATATGTTTTATACCATTGTCTACCAGAAAATCAGCAACATATTTTGCTACTTTCACCTTCATGCCAGACTACCTTTCCCTCTCATATTTCGATGTTGTCAGAAATTCTACCATTAATGTATCTGCAACGCTTTTAATAAATGTCGATGTATAATTATTTAAATATTCTGCTTTGTTTTTCACAAAATCATATTCCATATCCTGTTTGTAATAATTTGATGCTTCAGTTGAATATCCGTCAAACCCCGCTAATGTTACTTCTCTGCAGCCAGTACGAATAAGTACTTTTAAAAACATTACGAGAGAATTATCAATAATCTCCACATTCTCATCCATTAGTCCGCTAAAATTTAATATTATTTCAAATACCTCATCTCTTGTTCCTGTCACATTCGAGGTTGCAATAATAGAATATTTCTCTTGGCTTAATTTAGATGCCAGCTGTGTATACCGCTTAGAATTGCTCAAAAAAATAGAATCCAGTTTAATACCTTCAGGAATATAATTGATCGAGATCACAAAAGGGTGATTGCTCTGTATGTAACTTTCAATGATTTTTCTCTCTGTACTTACCGTAGCACCCGAACCAATCAGTAAAATCTTTTTTCCGATAAGTTTATCCTGTAACTTTTCCCACGCCAGCTTGTCATTAATTTCATTCTTTTGATATTCCGCATATAACTTTTCAATGTACTCCTTATCATACAACAGCTTTTTTTCATTCTGAAGCTTTGAAAGAACTTCGTTAATTGACTTAACCGACAGCGTTTTCCTGTTCATCAAATATGCAACATAATTGGGATGACACTGATTCGATGCTGCCAAGTAGTAAAACATATTGTATCCCCATTTTACAGGTGCGTGAAATTGGGCTATATTTACATCAATTGCTTCGAGAAGCTGGCTGATGCGGTATTTTCTTTCCATAGAATGATTCATATACATTGCAATAAGTTCAATCGGAGCATTTCCCGCTCCCTTTCCCATTCCATAAAGACTTCCATCTACAATCATATCTCTTTGTGTCTTATTAGATAATATGGCAATACAATTTGCATATCCCATCTGGAAATTATTGTGACCATGGTATCCAAGCGTTATCCCCGGTTTTAAATAAGTATCTAGCAGTTTAAAATAGTGCAGCAAATGATCCTGATGCATTAATCCATATGTATCTACCATAGATACCGCATAAGGCTCTACTTCATTTGCCAGCGCTATTAAAGACATCATTTCTTCATCACTATAGCTTGTCACCGACACAAGCTGGGCAAAAACCTTATATCCTTTCTGCTTCAGACCCTTGCAAAATTGTAACGCCGGTTCACGCAAATGTTTTTTAAAGATTACGCGAATTCCATCCAAAAAACTTTTATCACAATCCTGAACATTTTCAAGTCCGCAGGTTCCAAAGTCAATCATACCGACTACTGTCGTCTGTTTTCTTTCCAGTTTTCCATATATTTTTTCAACACAATCAGTATTTGGCATGATGCTTCTATTCAAGTCAAATGGACGGCGTTCATCTAAAAATCCTATTTCAATCATTTCTATGCCGGCATCAACAACTCTCTCAAAAATACTAACTAAATTATCATGCCCAAAATTCCAGTCATTTATATAACCGCCATCACGCAATGTACAATCTAACAGCTGAATATGTCCCATATTTCCCCCTTAATGGCTTACTACCTCTGCAACTACTTCTGCCATATAATCAATCTTCTCATCTGTCATCCCAGGATAAACACCTACCCAAAAAGAATTGCGCATAACAAATTCTGTCATTTCCAATCCGCCAGCTACGCGATACGCGTCTGTTCCTCTGATTTGGTCAAAGCAGGGATGATTAATCAGATTTCCGCTAAACAGTAGTCTTGTCTGAATATTATGCGCTTCAAGATACTTGGTAAGTTCATCTCTGTTTAATCCGCTGCTTTCCTTAACGCTGATTAGAAACCCAAACCATGACGGTTCACTATTATTCGCAGGTTCGGGAAGAATCAGCCTGTCAGAAGTTGTATCTAATTTGTTGCGCAAACGTTTCCAGTTCCGCTTCCTTGCTTCTATAAATGACGGAAACTTCTTCAGCTGTTCAACGCCTATCGCTGCCTGCATATCCGTAACCTTCAAATTATATCCAAAATGGCTATATACATACTTGTGGTCATACCCCTTTGGAAGTTCTCCAAACTGTCTGTCAAAACGCCGTCCACACAAATTATCCTGTCCAGATGGACATACACAGTCACGTCCCCAGTCACGAAAGCTTTTTATCAGCTTATCCAGCAAAGGATTATTCGTATAAACACATCCGCCTTCCCCCATTGTCATATGGTGCGGAGGATAAAAACTGCTTGTGCCAATATCACCCCATGTTCCAGTGAACCGAGTTTCACCATTAATTGTATACAACGAACCAAGCGCATCACAGTTATCCTCCACAAGCCACAAACCATGTCTGTCACAGAACGCCTTAACTTCCTTTAAGTCAAAAGGATTTCCCAAAGTATGCGCAATCATAACTGCCTTCGTCTTAGAACTATAAGCCTCTTCAAGTCTTGTAACATCAATGTTATATTGCGGTACCGTAACATCTACAAATACCGGAACTGCACCATATTGGAGTATCGGAGAAACAGTTGTCGGAAAGCCACAGGCAACGGTAATCACTTCATCCCCCCGTTGGATCTGCCTGTCCCCAAGCTCCGGTGCTGTCAATACCATAAAAGCAAGCAAATTTGCAGATGATCCACTATTTACTAAATTAGCGTAACACACCCCAATCCACTGTGCAAACTGCTCTTCAAATTCCTTTGAAAAGCGTCCGGTCGTCAGCCAAAAGTCTAATGCTGCATCTACCAAACTACACATTTCCTTTTCATCATAGACACGTGAAGCATAAGAAATTCTTTCTCCTGGCGTAAATGCCCTTTCCATCTCTGTTTTTTTAAATTGTCTATAATAATCTGCCACATATCCTTTAATCTGTTTTCTAGCCTCAATCTCACTTTTCCAAGTTGTCATATTCCCCACCTTCTTCTTTAATCCATTCTGCTTTATCCCCTTATGAATGCAGAAACTCCTCAATTTGGATATCCATACATTCTCGCACATCCCCGCCTGAATTCCAGCACTTTGTCCACTCAACTGTTTTCTCAACAGCCTTTTCCAAATTCCATCGGGGAGCCCAGCCCAAATCCGCTTTCAACTTGGAACAATCCAGCTTTAAGCACCTTGCTTCATGCGGACCACTGCTATATTCATTTACCCACTTTAAATTTTTTCCCCAATATTTTATAAATAAATCTGCTAATGCCCCTGTATTAAAACAGTCCTGCATATCTGGTCCCACATTATAACAGCCTGCATTCTTTTGATCTGTATATTGCATTGCAACAATCAAAAGATATGCATATATCGGCTCTAATACATGCTGATACGGTCTCGTCGAATACGGGTTTCTTATGATAATATCTCTCCCTTTTATCGCCGCACGCACGCAGTCCGGAATAATCCTGTCTTTTGCAAAATCTCCGCCTCCAATCACATTCCCCGCGCGGGCAGTAGATATTGAAACACTATTGTTGACTCCCGAAAAAAAAGAATTTCTATAACATTGTGTTACTAATTCTGAGCAGGATTTCGAATTGGAATATGGATCATATCCATTCAGTTCTTCATTCTCCCGATATCCCCATTCCCATTCCTTATTCAGATAAACCTTATCTGTCGTTACATTTAAAAAGGATTTTACCTGAGAACTACGCCTGACACATTCCAAAATATTTACTGTCCCCATCACATTTGTTTCATATGTATAGACTGGGCTTTCATAGCCCTCCCGAACAATCGGCTGTGCAGCCAGGTGAAACACAATTTCCGGGCTTGCCTTATCAAAAACAGCTTTTAACTCTTCAAGACTGCGTATATCTCCAATGTGTGAATCAACATCTCTCTCCAATCCTGCAATCTCAAAAAGCGCCGGATTCGTCGGCGGCTGCAAAGCATACCCTGTAATATTTGCTCCTATATGAGAAAGCATTTTACACAGCCACGCTCCCTTAAATCCCGTATGTCCGGTAACAAACACTCTTTTATCCATATAAAAATCTAATATTTTATCCTGCATTTTGTCCTTTTCCTTTTTCAATTCGGCTGAGCATCATCCCATGTCTTCCAAGGTACTTTCCCACTGTCCCATAGCCTTTCCAACAAATCCTTTTCTCTTTTTGTATCCATGCATTGCCAAAATCCGTTATGATAAAAACCTTTCAATTCACCCTTTTCAGATAGCTCTCTCATGGGTTCTTGCTCCAAAACAGTTTTATCATCATATAAATAATTGAATATTTCAGGATTGCAGACCATAAAACCGCCATTTACAATCGCCCCGTCATTCTCCTCTTTTTCGCGGAATGATATAATCGTATTGTCCTTATCAATATCCAAAACACCTTTTTGCTGTGCAATATTTACAGTGGTAAGAGTAACAGTCTTTCCATGACTTCTATGAAATTGTAAAAGCTGCTGAATATTTACATTAGAAACCGCATCCCCATACGTTAAAAAGAACGGTTCACCATTGATATAACTCTGTATCCGCTTTATTCGTCCGCCAGTCATCGTATTCAGACCAGTGTCTGCAATCGTGACTCTCCACGGCTCCGATTCACTCTTATGAACAATCAGCTTATTCTGTTCCCTAAAATCAAACGTTACATCACTCGTATGCAAATAATAATTCGAAAACCACTCTTTAATAACATCCTGTCTATATCCTGCACATATAATAAATTCATGAAACCCATAAGCAGAATAATGTTTCATAATATGCCATAAAATAGGCATCCCCCCTATTTCCACCATAGGTTTGGGCTTAAACATGGATTCTTCTGCAATCCTTGTCCCATATCCTCCTGCTAATATTACTGTTTTCATACGTATCCCCTTATTCAAAAACCACATAAGCCAGCATATGGTTTTTGGTCTTTATATTTTCTATATATTTTTCAACCTCTCCGACTCCGCTCGTCAAAACTGCAATAATGACCAAGGCTTTTTCATTTTCCAGAAGCATTTGAGCCTCTTGTACCGAATAACCCAAAAGCGAATCCGGATTTCCTTTTTTCCTTGTCACTACAAACCCATCAAAATCCACATCTATACTTTTTAATAATTCTGCACATTCCACCGCATGTCGTCCTGCACCATAAATCAGCACTTTCCAATTCAGAGAATGTGCTTTGTAGATTCTTCTTATAATTCTGTGACAACATATGTATTTAGACAGCCAGACCGGAACCACTGCAATCATCGCATCTGTCCAATAAGCTTCTGGACAAATCATCCTAAGCCATTTTCTGTACTTCAAGAAACTTCTAAAACTAAATTGTCCTTCCCTTTTATATATAAGTAGTTTGTATTTTGACAGAAACCATTTATCCTGCGTCTGCAATGCCTGTCGCTTCGTACGATATGCCTGGGGCAGCATTAGAATATTGCTCCCCCAACATTCTGTACAGATACGAAGTGTTTCTTTATCCCAACTGGTTTTTTGGTATCTTAGAAAATCCAAAAAATAATCACGCAAAAGATCTAATTTACAAACTTTTATATGTTCAATCTGTGACGCACGTTCAAAGTAGAAACCAATATGCGCATAATTTAATGTTTTATCTTTCAAATATTTATCCGATATAGCTCTCCAGTCCGTTCCCTTTATAAAAGACGCCACTCTTATGATCGATGCGCCAAAGCTATTCAACGGCCACGCACCCTTTACCAAAAATTCATCCAAACTTTGTATTTCAGTCATTCGATATGTATTACTCTGCATGTTAAGCAGATAAAAATCATAACCTTCCTGTAATGAATACAGGATATATGACAAAGCAGAAATATCTGTACATACCGTATGATCATGCAACAGCCATATATAATCATAATTTGTCAATTCTGCTTCCTGAAATATTTGGTAAGCTTTTCTATTAGGATGAATGGAATAGTCCACATGCTCATAGAAGAGATTTTCATATCCTTTGTTTTGATAATCCAAAACAAGTGACTTTGTGTCATTCCCAGTACTCGAATCATAGATTCGAATATCTACATTCGCTTTTCGCAACAACTCTATCTCTGTACTTAATATCCTTGCTATACACTCCCTGCGATTGCACGTAGGCATATAAATGCAAAGCTTCACATCCATATTATTTTCTCACTATAAAAAATTTAAATTGGTTTTCCCAGCTTTTTTCCAATCTGTCCACCAGGATGATTACGTTTAAACTGTTCAATATTTAAATTCATCCTACTGGCTGTCATCATAGCTAATCCCTGTAACATAATCAAGGTAATTGTAGTTGAATTATTAGGCATTACGTTCCACAAATCCCCCTCATGCCGCAAGTTTAACACAATGACATTATCAATCTCCTTTGCAAGAGTACCCTCTTTCTCAAACGTAAGCAGCCATATATTTACTGCACGCTGCTTTAGCAGCTCTGCAAGATATACAGATTCTTCCGTTTCCCCACTCTTGGACAAAAGGATTACCATATCACCATCCTTCACGATTCCCATATCTCCATGTACTGCTGAGTTTGTATGCAGGAAACATGCTTCCAATCCCATGGAAACCATAGAACCTACAAACTTTTCACAGATTGGCACATTCTTGCCAAGCCCGGATGCAATAATTTTATGTCCTTTTTGCAGAGTTTTTACTGCTTCATCAACCCATTTTTCAAAAACATTTTCATCCAGGGAATGTATAGAACAATCTAGCTCTTCCAGTTGTTTTTCAAAATAACGAATCATAGTACTTCCTCCAGGTAGTACAAACCGTTATAAAATGCCCCACAGATCGAATCGTAATCCTGCCATGCATAGGTCGTCAGTGACAGCCAAATAACTGCATGAAGCAGCTTAATTTCCTCCGGTTTTGTACCTGTCATCTCGAAAAAATCCGCTTCCATATCCTCCCATTGATTTGATTGGATTGTTATTTGAACTTCCTTTTCTCCAATTTCCAAGTCAAATTCTTTCCTATTAAAGCGATCATAATTCCCGACAATAGAATAATAAAGTTTTGCCCAATCATAACGGGCATCGCCATACAACTCGGTATATCCAAAATATCCACGTGGGTCAATCAGAACCGGACTTCCATCCCTGCGCAGCATTAGATTGGAAAAGGTACAGTCTCCATGAATAAAATAAAAAGTATCACAAAAAAGTTGAGCCAGTCTTTTTTCTAATTCTCTTTTATAAAAAAAGATATTCCTGCAACTGCGTCCATTTACTGTAATATATTCTCTATCTGCAAATGGAACCAGATCCCTGATTTTACTTAATCTGTCAATGGTTTTACTAAAATAAGCCACTTTGCAACTAAAGCTATCTGCTGGTATTTGCTCCGCCTTGTGAAGTTCTTGCAACGACACTACCAATTTTCTTAAAATTTCTTTTTTCTCTACATAGGAAAACTTAGTTTCATAAAGGTTTATTCCCTCTATCCGCTCTAACTCCAGCGGATTCGTTCTATAAACCTTCGGAAGTGCTGTAATTCCTAATTTTTTTGCTTTATCATACCATGCACATTCTCTCACAGCCAAATTTTTGCCATATGCATCTATACCTTCTTTGAACACTCGGTCTGCCGTTATACTAATCTTGTTAAAGGGACGACATTTTTCCTGTTCCAACTGATTATATTCTTCAAGTACTCCAAATTCTCTTGTGCCAGCCAGTCCGATTTCCTTGTATTTCATTCCACACTCTTGCATCCAACGCACGAACTCTCCATTTTGGGGTATTGATTTTATTTTTTCTTTTTCCGTAAACAGGAAAAAACCCGCCACACCATACTCGCAAGAACCTTCCTCTAAAAATCTATCATTCTTGTAAGACCATCTGCATGGAAAGGTTTGTGAAATTCCGATATAGTCTTCCTTAGGAAATACTGTTTTCGCACAATCCCGATACTCTATTGGTAATTCAAAATTATTTGGCAGAATTAAATCTGACCATATTAACAGGAATGGCTCTTTTTCCGGTATCAGACCAAGCGCTTGTTTTATTCCCGCACAGGTTCCTGTTCCATCTGTATCCACAATCTGATACTTTACATTCGCAAATGCTTGCAGATATTCATGCATAACCTCTTTTTTGTAATCCGCTATAATCACAAATCTTTTATCCGAATATTTCTGAAAGAGATGAAAAAGCATCGGAAGATTCCCTACAGGAACAAGTGCTTTGGGTTTATTTTGGGTAAGATGTTTTAATCGCGTTCCTTTCCCACCTGCTTGTACAATGATATATTTCATCATAATTCTTCTCTCATTTCTACATTCTGCATCATAATCGGTTTTCCTGTCTGCTGATACAATTGTACAACACTGCTACCGTCACCATAGTAAGCATCACTGATTTCTATCGCCCTGTTCAAATCCGCAGTATCGTCATAAATCCCCCAGCCTTCTTCAACATACTCCCTGACAAGTTTGCTGTATTCTGCCCAAAGCTGCGGGCGCATACTTTCCATAGTCGCTTTTATGAGGGGATGTGGTCTCCATAACAGTGCCACTTCATTTTTATTTTCTTTAAACGTTGCAAATACGAATTCTATTTTCCGAAGCATCTGTTCATTATACTGTAATAATGCTCCCACACTTGTATTATATAAGATAAGCTTCTTCCAGCTTCCGTCTGGCTTCTGCATAATTTTCATCCACTCTTGTGGTATTTCTACAGTTTCTTTTTTTGTATTCTCTACCTTATCAAACTTCGGCGAACCAAGTCCAAGGATTTTATCATTCCAATACTTCCTCGCCGCCTCGCTGTGATCATTCGCAGCGTCTAAAAGTGCTTTAATATATACCTGCTTCATATCCTCCGACTGCACAACGACCTTATCCGCGTTATACACTCCCGGCACTGTGCAGAAATGCTCCATTTCTTTGATTGCATCATCATTATCCGGTTTGATTTCACCCAAAATAAAATATGGTATATACACCAGTTTATCCGTAAACTTTTTCAAATTTTTTGAAAAGAAGAACGGATGCACGCTTGTAACAAGATTACATTGGTCGTAGGGATTATGAATATAGATCACATCTGGCATATGTTTTCCAAAATCAAATTCATCATAGCGTGTTATTGGCACATAATCCGGATACTGCTCTCCCTCGTAATGTTCCTCTTTAAAGCTCCCGTCAGGATTTTTGTCAAAATATGGGATAGGGATGACATACGCATCACAGTCCGGGTCGGCATCCGCCGCCTTCCAGACGCTTTCCAGAGAATCCCACATACTTGCCTTATATGGCAAGAATACTACCTCCGTCTTGGTCTTTATGTTATTCCTTATGCTGTTTGACGCCTTAATAAGTTTCTGCCGTAGGAATTTATATATTTTTTTAGCGTTAATTGTATTAATGCTTTTTATACTGCTGTCTGACGATAAATATTCATGAATCTGGTAAACCTGTTCACAGTATTCCTCTAAAACTGTTACCGCCGGGTGTCCTTCCCCTTCCGTGTCCTCAATCAGAGTGCCTATGGCAACCGCAGCGTTCTGACAGTCTGCCAAAAGCTCCTGTGCGGCAATCCCCTGTTCCATACACCTTTTTACCTCATCATGGGCTTCTTCCATCTGTCTGATTGTTTCTTCTATCTGTTGCTTCTGCGCCTTTCTCATATCCTGCCCCTGCCATTTCTTTGGTTGAAACTGTAAATATTCGCTGCCCTGCAACGTCACACTTACAAAACAGTCTTTCTAAATTCTAATAATCACCATCTGCCACAGTATAAGCGCACGGCATTCATCCGCCATACGCACTGCAGCATACAGGAAAAAGTACGTCACTCGAACCTTTTCCTTCAATGGATACATAGGGAATCACAGCCGCCCGTCAAGGCAGTGCCGTCCCATTTGGAACGGCTTCGTGCCATGCCATTCTCAGTTTCCATGCAGCCACGGATAGGAGTTCACACGACACCGGCGTACCTGTTTTTGCATATCCCCAACGCCGTTTTGTCTTTTATATCAAGATACCGCCCGCCACAGTCCCTATTGTCTCTGCTCTGCAAAGCCGACGTCTCCGCTGACGCGGAGACGGGGTAAAACCATGCTTCCCAGCTGGTTCATCTTCCAGACGTATCGCTTGACCACTTTTTATTTAATTGCTTTCCATTTTTTCCCCTGTCCAGGGCATTTCTTGCACCATTTACCTTTTTATTTTCCTCAAATCCACAGGCGGAACACTTAAATTTTTCGCCATCCACATATCCAGTCTGCCCACACGCACTGCATTCCCTGCTGATCCCCTTACCGATTACTTCTACGATTTTTATACCATTTTTACGGCATTTCCAATGCAGCCTTTCCGTCACAAACCCCTTCTTCCACATTCTAAGCAGATGGGTATCGCCCGTTCCTTTCATCATCATACGCGGATTGCGTGGAAGTTTTGCCATATAGATCGTCTTTGGTTTTTCCTGTGCAAGCATCCTGTTGAGCTCCATGTTCACATAGTTTTTAAGCGCCGCGTCCATTTTTTCTTTACGTGCACGGTATTTCTGCGTGTCTGATGCGTTTTCTGTTTCCTTCCGATAATTTTCTTCCAATATGAATTGGGATATTTCCTGCTGCATTTTTCCAAACTTACTGCCGTATACATTTCCTGTATTTGTCGTAATCATATTCCACAGTCCAAGTGAAATACCGATTTCACCTGCATAATCTCCATGCTGCCTGGTATTAACAAAAATCGATATGATAATTTCAATGTTTTTTTCCTGCGGATTTAAGCTGATATCGAGCATTCTGTCATAGACATTTGTGTCGGTCAGCGGTATAAACATTCTCTGACGATTTACCTTTGTCGCAAGAAATATACCATGCTCCCCATCCAGTTCGCCGTATCTGTATCCCTGCTTTTTTATTGTAAAACGCAGTCCGTTGTCCGCGTGCTGCCTGTGCAGTCTTTTCCTCGTCTGCCTGCATATATATCTGTTGAGGTTCTTAACACGCTGTCCGCCTCCACAGCCAAGATCTGCAATGACTTTTTCATATCCGGCCTGTATTTTTTCAGGCAGCGGTGCCGATTTTCTATTCAAAATGTTTTCATAGCAGACGTCTGTTTTCAGTACAAAGCGGATATAATGCCTATCCTCTGGTGAAAACCGTTCATTTCTGCTAACAGCATCATTTATTCCGTTTCTGACTTGTGCCCACATAATCTTGATATCAGCTAACGCCCTATTCACGGATGAGGAAAAATACACACTGGGAAGACCTATTTTTTCCCTGAACCCGGCTGCCCTGACTTCAGAATCGACCTCATAGCCGGAATACACTTTTACAAGGCTTTTGATGCCCCCGTATTTTTGGTAAATGTAATTTCTGGTCACCATGCATCCGTGTCCTATTTCCATGAGTGTATCCATGTTTTTACTGCTGATCTTTCCTTTGCTGTACTGATGTACGGCCTTGCATATCTTCTCGCCACCCTGTGACAGCCCAGCATCACCACTGTACTGCGGTGCAATCTCTGTTTTTGTGTTTTTCGCAGACACGCACTCCGCCTCCTGAATCAGGTATTGTCAAAAAGTGTACTTTTTGACAATTTCCTTTCTGAACTAAATTATAACCCGTCGAAAGCTCTATTTACGAAAAACGACAAAATATCCTGATTTTTTGGTGGAAAAACTCGGAAATCTGAAAAAAGTACTTGCAAGCCGTCTTTTTTTTATGTATAATTTTTTTGTTGTTAGTAGTTTCAAAAAGTACACTTTTCGGAACTGCTTTTTTATTTCTGAACCAACCTGTATTTCCTCAGTCTGCGGTAAAAGGTAGTTTTGCTCATATTGCACTGTTTCAGCGTCTCTTCCAGCGGCTGCTTTTTTTGTTCCCACATTCTGACAATCCTGCAAAAGTCGTCTGGAACCTCCTTTTCGGGTCTTCCGAAACGCACTCCCTTCGCTTTTGCGGCGGCAATCCCTTCGCTCTGCCGTCTCCTTATGTTTTCACGCTCACTCTGCGCCACAAAAGATAAAATTTGCAGCACCAGATCTGCAATAAAGGTCCCCATTAAATCTTTACCGTTTCTGGTATCCAGCAGCGGCATGTCCAGCACGCAGATATCGATGCCGATCTCTTTTGTAAGAATACGCCACTGTTTCTGAATTTCCTCATAATTGCGCCCCAGACGGTCGATACTTAATATATATAGAAGATCTCCTTCTCTCAGACTCTTCGTCAGTTTTTTGTAGCCGGGACGCTCAAAATCCTTGCCAGACTGCTTATCCATAAAAATGTTGTTTTCAGGTACCGTCGCATCACGCAGGGCGGTCATCTGCCTGTCTTCGTTCTGGTCCATACTGGACACACGCACATATCCATATACATTCATAGTGTTCGTTCCTCCATTCTATTTCGTTTATAGTGTAATTTCTTTCTCTACACTATAAAGACAATCCATTATAAAAAAGATTGTTATTCTTTTCCATTGCAATCAAAAAGCAGCAAACTGTTTTTAAAACAAATTTGCTGCTGTACTGTCTGCTGCTTATGCGTTCATCTTGCTATTTCTGGAAAATTGATGCCAATACTGAATGTTCCGCCATGGTACTATGCCGCAGCAGTAACAATGAAACAGTTTTCCAATTTGTATACCATTTTGATTTTGTACACACAAAAAACAGGGACTCTCTCGAATCTCTGCTCTCGTTTTCTTCAGCCCTGACGCTCCTCTGATCCCTTCAAACGCTCACCTTCCCGTCCTAACTCTGTTCTTCCGAAACTCCATGGGGCTGCAATTTTCTGCTTAATTGCAAGACCCAAACCACTTCCTTTACTGTTACGGGCATCTTTGAGTATTTGTTGATATATATATCTGACATTTCACTTACATTGATTTATTAACATCATTATTACAATACATATCTAAAACATTCTTTTGTCCCTGATGCCCGTCCGGGTGGGTGCATACAAGGGCTTGGTGTCCGAGGAAATGCGTCTTGCAAAATTCCTCTCCCAATGCTTGCGCCCGATCTACGGTCAAGCCGTTGTCGGGTACGTCACGGGGTCAAAACTGATGATATAGTGGTGGCTCTTTACGTCCTCCCGCTTTTGGTTCTTGCCGTATTTCAGATTGGAGCGCATACACGCTATGGCAAAATCTT
>ERZ778516.1370-NODE-1370-length-18421-cov-6.303931_pt1 | contig 18421 bp, 15 predicted proteins | sample MGYA00510342_ERZ778516 | MGnify/ENA primary metagenome ERZ778516 (study PRJEB29527, sample SAMN07138961) | mouse gut metagenome | material: feces | host: mouse | place: China:Nanjing | collected 2016-01-25 ... | reverse complement strand
AAGCAATTTTCCTGTTAACTGAATAAATAATAGTTAAATTTCAACAATAGAATAAATTGTTTTTATTTATATCTATAAAATATTTTTTAAGAAAAGGAGAGATAGGAAATGACTGGGAAAAAAGCAGATTTTCATAACAGGAAAACCAGACGGAGTATTAATGGAAGGATATTGAAAAATACTACTATTAATATTTTGATACTGGTTATTGTATGCTGTGTGATTATGGCATTATCCATGCAGTCATTGGCAAACAATATCCTGTTGGATAGTTTGCAGCCCATGGCTCGACAGTCGGCAAAAACTGTGGAAGCCAATATTCATATGCTGGCGGACCGAATGATGACAATTGCAGGAGATTCCCGCATGAATTCGGATGCTATGAATAGTCAGACAGAACAAAGTCAGCCTGATTCTGAAACAGTCAGGGCAAGACGTGAGGAAGTTCTGGTGGAGGCGGCTGAAATTTATGAGCTGTACACTATTGCATTGTATGGTTTAGATGGCAGGCTGATTCAGGGAATCAGTGATGCGCCCGATAATCTTGACAGTGAATTTTTTTCACTTCTTCAGGAGACAGATAACTTAACGACTTATTCTTCTACTATTTTTGGAAGAAAACTGGGCATTACCATGGGAATGCCAGTAAAAGAAAACGGAGAAACCATTTTTTATGTAGTGGGTGTTTATAAATACGATGTATTAAATGATGTAATCAACAGTATTAATTTAGGAAAACATAGTGTGGCATGTATGATTAATCGCGAGGGTACTGTTGTTGCTCATTCAAATCAATCTGTGGTTTTGGAAAAAAATACGCTGGCTCAGTTCAGTGATGGGTATGAAGAGGCTCTTGCCCATGTGAATACCGGTGAAACAGGTGCCGTAGAGTTTCCTGTTGATGGTGAAAATATGCTGGTAGCCTTTTCGCCGGTCAGAGGTACACAGTGGTTTCTGGTGATTCAGATTCCAAAATCAGATTATAATCATTTTATTAATACAGCAATGCTGGTAGCAATATTACTTACCCTGCTGGTACTGATTATCTCTATTTTGCTGGTACTGCGTCTGGCAGGGTCAATTTCGCGTCCTGTAAAAAGTGTAACAGACAGAATGGTTGCTCTTGCAGATGGGGATTTGCATACTGAAGTTATGCGGGTTACTTCCAAAGATGAGCTGGAATTGATGACTCATACTCTTAATACTACTGTGGAGAGTGTGAATCATTACATATTAGATATTCAACAGGTATTAACTCAGGTGGCAAATGGCAATCTATGTGTGGATTCTCATGTGGATTATAAGGGAGATTTTTCTTTAATTCAGGCAAGTCTTGGTACGATTATCCAGTCTATAAATGGAACTATTATGGACTTTCGGGCTGCTGCCTCTCATCTTGCTGGTATGTCTGAGGAACTGAATAAACAATCCGGTCATCTGCATCAGGCATCTATAAAACAAAATCAATCAACCGATGAGCTGGTTCATGAGGTATTCAATGTCAAAGAGCGATTGTCTGGTGTTACAGAAAGCAGCAGTCAGACCCGTATGAAAACAGAAGAAATTGCTCAGTGTATTGAGGAGGCCAATGTGCGAATGGCATCGCTTTCTGATGCAATGGATAATATTAACCATAATGCTCAAAAGATTACTCAAATTGCCAAGGCCATTGAGGATATTGCTTTCCAGACCAATATTCTGGCTCTTAATGCTTCAGTAGAAGCTGCGCGGGCGGGAAGTGCCGGAAAAGGGTTTGCAGTGGTGGCTGACGAGGTCAAACAGCTTGCTTCTAAAAGTGCGGAAGCTGCAAAAAGTGCTACGGATATGGTAACGAATACCAAGGCTATTATTCGGACCGGTGTGGAGCTCACCGCTGATACTGCGGGTTCTCTTCAGGCTATTTCTGATGTATCAAATCAGATTAGTGCAATTTCAGACCAACTGGTGACAGCAGTAAAAAGTCAGGAAAGTGCTCTGGCTATTATGGAGGAACGAATTGAAACTATTTCTGCCATTGCTGATGACAATCTGAAAAATGCCGGTGGAATGGAACAGTCCAGTAGTCTGCTGGCAAAAGAAGCAGAAGTTCTTCAGTCTCAGGTAAGAAAATTTGTGTTGAAGGAGGGAAATCATAGATGAAACGTGTATTAAGTCTGGCATTGATTTGCGTATTGATAATGTCGTTGACAGCATGCAGTGAGAAAACAGAGCTTCAGGATGGCTACTATACAGCTCAGGCCTCCGAGTTTAATCATGGGTGGAAGGAATATATCACGATTATGGTTAAGGGAGGCAGTATTGTTTCAGTAGAATATAATGCGGAAAATGCCAGTGGTTTTATTAAAAGCTGGGATAATGCCTATATGCAGACAATGCTTCATTCTAACGGGACTTATCCAAATGAATATACCCGTTATTATGCAGGACAGCTTTTGGAGGACCAAAACGAAGATGAAATAGATGCTCTGACAGGGGCTACTTCTTCTTACACCTCTTTTCAGAAGTTATCCAAAGCAGTTTTAGAGCAGGCCAGAAAAGGCGATTCCAGCATGGTATTTGTTGATACCTCTCAATAGTTTATAATAAGGTTGGGACTGCTGCATGAAGTTTTGCATGTATTCTGCTTAATGCGACAGTCCCGATTTTTTCTTTTCATTTAAAGTACAGGAAGATTATCATGAATTTATGGTGTCACAAGCGCTTTGTTCCCAGATAATATGATTCCTAAAACCTACCTTTTTATTTCCTGTTTTAATTTCACCAATTTCATAGCAATCATAATATTTTTTAATAATTTCCACTGTCCGTCTTATATGCTCTCTTTCTACAATAACAATCATACCCGCACCGCAATTAAAAGTTGAAAGCATTTCTGCTTCATTAATATTTCCAACTGTCTTAATATATGAAAATACAGGCAACGTTTTTAATTTGTTCAAATCTATTTCAGCACATAATCCGTCTGGTATAATTCTGCCCAGATTCCCTTCTATACCCCCGCCTGTGATATGTGCCATTCCGTGAACGCCAGAATCGGAAAAGAGCGGTTTAAGTGCTTTGTAATATGGTGTGTGAGGCTTCATAATTTGTTCGATAAAAGTTTCCCCATTGATTTTATCCAGCTTTATTTGGGGCATTTTTTCCATTAACAGCCGAACTAATGTATAACCATTTGTATGAAGGCCATTTGAAGCGACTGCCAGTGCAGCGTCGCCTTCTCGAATCCTGCTTCCGTCAATAATATTGCTTTTAGAAACAATACCTGCAATACTGGATGTAAGTATATATAATCCGTTGCCGACAACATCTGGCTGAATGGACGTTTCCCCGCCGACCAGATTACACTCATTTTCCTGACATGCTTCGGATATGCCTTTTATAAAAGATTTTATTGTTTCCTTTTCTGCCTTTCCACATACAATAGTGTCCAGTACAGCAAGCGGTTTTGCTCCCATTACTGCGATATCATTTACCAGATGGTTTATCATATCATGACATATCGACCTGCTGTACCCATATTCCATAGCCAGCTTTTGCTTGGAACCGGGTTCTTCTGATTTTAAAACCAATACAGGCTCTTCGATATTGGAAAATCCAATATCATATAAAGATGCGAAAGGTCCTAGGCCGTTTAGAACACGTTCATTGTCTGTTTTTAAATACTCTGCCATTTCTTTTTTAATAGAATCCGTATAGGAAATATCTACTCCGGATTTACTATATGAATAGGTCTCGTTATCTTTATCCCTGCCTAAGAGAATTTCATCCACTGATGTATTTAAAATTTTAGCTAATTCCACTAAAACTTCCACATTTGGCAAAGTACCATTTTCCCATTTTGAAACCGCCTGAAAAGAAACTTTTAATCTTTCAGCCACATCCGCCTGTGTCATGCCAAGCTGCTTTCTTTTGCCTGTAATAAATTCTGATATTTTTTTATTATCTAACATAGTTTTTCCTCCGAGTCTACATTGTGTTTCAATTATAATTTCTTACCATATTATTTACAATAAACATATATTTGAATTTGAATGTGTTATTCTACTTCGGGTTGAATATAAATGGTAAACTCTGTTTTTCTTTTCATATTTTTGGAATTATCAGCTCCTCACAAAAAATATAAAGCATATACAATAATTACAAATCGGAAAGAGGCTGACAGAAATAAAAAAGCATTATATATCTTGTTGTACTCAGAAAAAAATAAATATCCAAAAATATTTTGCAAATTCCGTATAGTAATCATTCATAATAGAGAAAATAAAATACAAAGAGAAAATAAAGTATTTAAGGAATTAAATTCGTAATTATTCATAATGAAGAAAAGAAGGTCAAAAGCAAACAATTAAAATCAATCAAACTAAATCAAATTTGTGCATATTGCACCAAAAATAATTGGTTTTTTGTGAATTTTTATGATTGAAATTGAATGAATTTGATTATATAATAACATTATCAGATGCAACCAGCGCTTGTATTGATTGCATATTAAAGCAGACAAAGAATATATGGAAAGGAGAAAACCTATGATTTACACAGTTACCTTTAACCCGTCTCTGGATTATATTGTATCTGTTCCCGATTTTCAGCTTGGGCTTACCAACCGTACAGCGTCGGAGCTTCTTTTGCCGGGAGGAAAGGGAATCAATGTTTCAACTGTATTGATGAATCTGGGAATTTCAAATACTGCACTGGGATTTGTCGCAGGATTTACCGGTGATGAAATATGCAGAAAATTGAAAGAACTTGGAATTAACACAGATTTTATTAAAATCGGTTCAGGAATATCAAGAATTAATGTAAAACTTAAATCCATAGATGGAACAGAAATTAATGGAATGGGACCAGTGATAGATGAGGAAAAGCTGGAGGAGCTGAAAAAAAAGCTTGATGCATTGCAGGATGAGGATATTCTGATACTCGCAGGAAGCATACCGGCTTCCATACCGGACATGATTTATCGTGATATTATGAAGCGTTTGCAGACACGAAAAGTGCTTACCGTAGTAGATGCCACAAAGGATTTACTTCTTAATGTGCTGGAATATCATCCATTTTTAATAAAACCAAATAATCATGAGCTTGGAGAGATTTTTCATGTAAAACTTAGCACCAGAGAAGAGGTGGTTCCTTATGCGAAAAAGCTTCAGGAAAAAGGAGCAAGAAATGTACTGGTATCTATGGCCGGTCATGGAGCAGTGCTTGTAGCTGAGAATAAAACAGTTTATCATATGCCCGCACCTAAAGGAAAACTTGTCAATGCAGTAGGAGCCGGAGATTCTATGGTAGCTGGATTTGTAGCAGGCTGGATAGAACAGCAGGATTATGAGCATGCTTTTAAAATGGGAGTATCAGCGGGAAGCGCCAGTGCATTTTCAGAATATCTGGCGACAAGGAAGGAAATTGAAGAATTATATAGACAGTTATAGAACAGAATAGAAACTATAAATTATATATCATTTAAAAACAAATCACAATAATACCAGAATAAAAATAGTGACTTGTAACACGTAAAATGCTATATCAAAGAGTGATTTAAAACTATATAAGAATGGAGGATTTTTATGAGAATTACAGATTTGCTTGATAAGAGAAGTATTTCGCTCAATGGTTCCCCATCTGGAAAAAACGAGGCACTGAACCAGATGGTTGACCTTATGGTAAAAAGCGGGAAGATTAATGACAGAGAAGGATATAGAAAACAGGTATATGCAAGAGAGGAAGAAAGTACCACAGGTATCGGTGAAGGAATCGCTATTCCGCATGGAAAATGCAGCGCAGTTACAAAGCCGGGACTGGCGGCTATGGTAGTGAAACAGGGCGTGGATTTCGACGCACTTGATGGAGAACCGGTCACTTTAATCTTTTTGATTGCAGCACCAAATACTGAGGATAACATTCATCTTGATGTGTTAAGCAAGCTTTCTGTCCTGCTGATGGATGAAGAATTTACAGAAAATCTCCGTAACGCCAAATCCGTTGAGGAGTTTCTGGATATTATTGACAAGGCAGATAACGAGGAGGCAGATATTGACAATCGGCTGGCAGATAGTATGTCAGGGGAAAAAGAAGGTGTAAAGATTCTGGCCGTTACTTCCTGTCCAACCGGAATTGCGCACACTTATATGGCGGCAGAAGGACTTGAAAAGGCAGCGAAGGTCAAAGGATGTTTTCTTAAAGTAGAAACAAGAGGCTCAGGCGGAGCAAAAAACATTTTGACACAAAAAGAAATCGAAGAAGCACATTGTATTATTGTAGCGGCAGATGCACAGGTGCCAATGGACCGTTTTGACGGAAAAAAGGTAATTGAATGTCAGGTTTCGGACGGTATCAGCAAAGCAGAAGAGCTTTTGGAACGTGCAATATCCGGAAATGCACCGGTATACAAAGCAGCTCAGGCAGTCAAAAAGGAAGGCAGCTCAGGAAAACAAAGCATAGGACATCAGATTTACACACAGCTTATGAACGGTGTTTCGCATATGCTTCCCTTTGTAGTAGGCGGCGGTATATTGATTGCGATTGCATTTTTGATTGACGGCTTTGGTGTGGATATCAATGCTCTTTCTGAGGAAGAGAGAGGAAATTTTGGAAGTATTACATCGGCAGCGGCATTATTTAAAGGGATTGGCGATGCGGCTTTCGGATTTATGCTTCCGGTGCTGGCAGGATTTATCGCCATGGCAATCGGCGACAGACCGGCTCTTGCACTTGGATTTGTCGGCGGAATGCTGGCGTCAGGCGGAAAATCCGGTTTTTTAGGCGCTCTGGTAGCAGGATTTGCAGCCGGTTATCTGATTCTGCTGCTTCGTAAAATCTGCGAGAAAATGCCGGAAGCCATAGAAAAGCTTGCACCTGTTCTGATTTATCCGGTAGTTGGTATCTTTATTATGGGTGTAGGTATGAATTATATCGTCGAGCCGATTATGGGAGCGATTAATACAGCATTAAATAACGGGTTGACAGGTATGGGCGGTTCCAGTAAAATAATTTTAGGTTTTGTTTTAGGCGCCATGATGGCGATTGATATGGGAGGTCCATTTAATAAGGCAGCTTATGTATTTGGAACAGCATCGATTGCAGCCGGAAATTATGATATTATGGCAGCGGTTATGATTGGAGGTATGACACCACCATGTGCAATCGCGCTGGCAACCCTGTTTTTTAAGAGTAAATTTACAAAAGAGCAAAGAGAGGCCGGACCGACAAATTTTATTATGGGATTGGCATTTATTACAGAGGGAGCAATTCCATTCGCAGCATCTGACCCGCTGCATGTACTTCCATCCTGTATTGTCGGCTCTGGAATAGCGGGGGCGTTGTCTATGGCGTTTTCCTGTACTCTGATGGCACCACATGGAGGAATCTTTGTATTCCCGGTAGTGGGAAATGCGCTGATGTATCTTGTAGCACTGGTAGTTGGGACAATTGTATCAGCAGTTATGCTTGGTTTATTGAAAAAACCGGTGAATGAAGAACAAAGTGCCTGAAGAACTGTAAATATCTGAAAATCTTCCCTGCATTTTGTTCATAAACAAATGCTCTGCAAGAGCTGCTTTATAGGAAAGACAAAGCAATTTCCTATAAAATAAATAAAAATAAATTTTAGGAGGAAAAAATCATGAAAGAATTTACTTACACAATTACAGACCCAGAAGGAATCCATGCTCGTCCGGCAGGAGAGCTTGTAAAGGCGGCAAAGGGCTTTTCCTGTAACATTAAAATCAGCAAGGACGGAAAAGAAGGCGACTGCAAGCGTATCTTCGGCATTATGGGGCTTGCAGTAAAGAAAGGCATGGAAGTAAAAATGACCTTTGACGGAGAGGATGAGGCAGAGGCATGTCAGGCGATTGAGACATTTATGAAGGAAAATTTGTAGGTATTCGGATTGTCGGTAAATTATGCCAGTATTTGCCACAAAACCAGTAAAAGGTTGATTATATTAATTGTTACAATAAAAGGGCTGCCAGAATAGAAAGTCAGATTATGGCAGCCCTTTTGACAAGTTTGAGTGTGTTGATTAGATATGATACAATTATAAAATGGAGGGATAATATGCAGATATTTTATGGAAAAAGTGTATTTGGCGGAATAGCGATTGGAAAAATAAAGGTTTATCAAAAAGGCAAGCAGCAAATTAAGCGTATTCGGGTAGAGGATACAAAAAGAGAAAGAGAGCGTTATGAGGAAGCGAAGCAGGAAGCAATCAGACAGTTAAAGGGACTGTATGACAAGGCGGTCAGAGAGGTCGGAGAAGCAAACGCGATGATTTTTGAGATTCATCAGATGATGCTTGAAGATGATGATTATAATGAATCCGTTGAAAATATTATTAATACTCAGAAGGTTAATGCCGAATATGCGGTAGGAATGACCAGTGATAATTTTTCACAGATGTTTTCGGCGATGGATGATGAATATATGAGAGAACGGGCCGCAGATGTAAAAGATATTTCGGAACGGATTTTATCGGTTTTAAACGGAAGCGCTAACGGCGGTGTAAATTCGGATGAGCCGGTGATTATTCTTGCAGATGATTTGGCGCCCTCAGAGACTGTACAGCTTGATAAGGATAAAATACTTTCTTTTGTAACTGTACATGGTTCTGTAAATTCTCATACGGCAATTCTGGCAAGGACTATGGCAATTCCGGCACTGATAGGAACAGAGCTGCCATTAGATGAGACAGTGGATGGAAAACTTGCTGTTGTAGACGGTATCAAAGGCTGCGTGTATGTGGAACCAGATGAGGAGACTCTTGCACAGATGCAGGAGAAACAAAAAAAAGAGATAGAGAAAAAGGAGTTGTTAAAGCAGCTTAAGGGAAAAGAGAATATTACCTTGGACGGAAAGAAGATTATGTTGTATGCCAATATTGGAAATATAAAAGATTTGGCAATGGTTTTAAAAAATGATGCAGGTGGTATCGGACTGTTTCGGAGTGAATTTATTTATCTGGAAAAAGACAATTTTCCGACAGAAGAGGAGCAGTTTCAGATTTACAGGACAGTGGCGGAAACAATGGCCGGAAAACGTGTGATTATTCGTACTCTGGATATTGGCGCGGATAAGCAGTGCGATTATTTTAAGCTGGCACATGAAGAAAATCCTGCAATGGGGGTTCGGGCAATCCGTATCTGTCTGACAAGAGAAGATGTATTTAAAACACAGCTTCGTGCACTGTTTCGTGCAAGCGCTTATGGGAAAATCGCGATTATGTATCCAATGATAACAAGTCTCTGGGAAGTAAAAAAGATTCAGGAAATTGTTTCGGAGGTTAAAACAGAACTTGATAAACAAAATATTGAATATGGAAATCCTGAACAGGGGATTATGATAGAGACTCCAGCAGCCGTTATGGTCAGTGACGAGCTGGCGAAACACGTGGACTTTTTCAGTATTGGAACCAATGATTTGACACAGTATACCCTTGCGGTTGACCGTCAGAATACAGAGCTTGATATGTTTTATGATGCCCATCATCCGGCAGTTCTGCGCATGATTAAAATGGTGGTGGAAAATGCACATAAGGCGGGAATATGGGTAGGCATCTGCGGAGAGCTTGGCGCAGATACAGAGCTTACAAAGGATTTTCTGAAAATGGGAGTAGATGAACTTTCAGTATCGCCGGGAAGTATTCTGCCGCTTAGAAAGATTATACTGGAAACAGATACACAAAAAGAAGAAGCGGAATAATTTCCTGTGAGATGAAAAAGAGAGGTAAAAAATGCTGACAGAAAAAAGATATGAGATTATATTAAGTTTGCTTGAGGAAAGAAAAAGTATTACAGTACCAGAATTAAAAGAGCTTTTAAAGACCTCGGAATCTACTATTCGCAGGGATTTGACGGCTTTGGACAATGCGGGACGGCTGGTAAAGGTTTTTGGAGGGGCTGTATTGGCGGAGTCGGGCGTTACAGCCGCAGAATTGTCTGTGGCTCAGAAGGAAGACGTTAATCGGGAGGAAAAGGAAATAATTGCCAGATACGCGGCGTCATTCATAAAGGCAAATGATTTTGTATATCTGGATGCCGGAACTACCACAGGCTATATGATTGAACATATTACACAAAAAAAAGCAACTTTTGTAACAAATGCAGTAGCTCATGCAAAGCGTCTCGCAGCGGCAGGTATGAAGGTTCTGCTTATCGGCGGAGAATTAAAGGGAACTACCGAGGCAGTTGTAGGCAGTCAGGCGATTCTTTCGATTCAGAACTATCATTTTACAAAAGGATTTTTCGGGACAAACGGAATTACAAAAAAAGAAGGCTTTACCACACCGGATTCCAGTGAAGCACTGGTCAAAAAGACTGCGTTTGAAAGGTCGCGCAGGGCTTATATAGTGGCAGACAGCACAAAGTTTGGAAATATCAGTTCTGTGACATTTGCAGATTTTGAAGATGCGGTGATATTGACAGAGCAGAAGCCTTCGGCAGGATATCATAGCTGCGGGAATATTACGGTTGTGAGTGAAATGGCTTATTTGGATAAATAAACGATAAAGTCAGTTAAGAATTGATTGTGTTGTTTTATTTCATCAGGAAAAAACTAAGGAACTGTTACACTAAGAAAATACAATAGGATATGGTTATTTTCACTTTAATAAATACCATATTTTGTATGTATTCTGTTTAATGTAACAGTTCCATTGTAATTTACAGAACTTTTTTTATTTTACTGATAAATAGAAATTTTTATTACAGTCTCCGCTCCGCCAGATAATCAGTTAAATCAGTTATGTTACCTTCACGAATATCTGTGGAGAGTAGTTTCGCTGGTTCCTCTGTATACTCATCCTGACAAAAAAGCTGTATCCACTTTTCGATGCCCTCTTCTGTATAATATATATTCACACAAAATCGTCTGGTCATAGGATTTCTGGAGTGGAACACCATGGAAGGATTGATTTTTTCTGTTATTCCATCCGTTTTTACAATAATTTCCTGCATAATATTCTTCCTTATAATATATATCTGTTTAAAAATGTTTCATATATATTAGGGGAATTTAATAACTTTGCTGAATTATTTTCTATTGCTTCCGCTCTGTCATCATCCGACATTGAAATAAAATAAGTAATTTTTTCAGAATATTCCCCAAAAACTTTTTCTTCAATCAGATGTTTAAAAGCAGAAGTAACTGTTTCAAAAAATAATTTTTGATTTTCTTCATATTCTTCGTCGTCATATTCATCTGATTCACTGTTTTCATACAATAGTTCGCTGATTTTTGCAAGTTCGCTGTTATCATCATCCGAATATCCCCATTCATCTGGAAGCCATTGCGTCAGACTGGCAGAACCTTCTTTTAAATTTTTTATATCTTCTTCTGATAAATCCATATCTATTAAATATTCTTTATCATGCTTTTCCATAAATTCATAAGTGTTCACCGCTAGATATAATGTAATGCAATCACTGTCTGTCACCAGCGCAACAGCGTAGATTTTTTCATTACCAGTTTCTTTCAGAATTTTTTTCATATCCTTTTTGACAGCTTGTTCAATGTTATGTTCTAAGTTTTTAAAAAAAGACATTATTTTATTCCTCCATTTTATAAGATTTTCACTTGTCAATTCAGATTAGTTATTGAACTTATTATAGCATGGTTTATCTATATTGTCCACTCTATTCTTGCATTGTTTTTACGCTTGATGTATAATAATAAATAATAACAGGAAAGAAAAATTTGTTAGATTACTATTGGTGTAATCCATAAAAATTGCAGAAAGGAAACATAAATTATTATGAAAAATAAAGAACTGATTATAAAAGCACTGGAGAAAACAGCCATACCTGCATTACATATCACTGCTGTTTCAGATGAAACTGTAACATATCTCAGCAGCAAATTTGGAGGAGATTTTTATCTGCCGCAGGGACAGAAAATTCCGGTCAGTCCTGAAGGAGAAGAACTGAATTTTCTTGCGCAGATTAATTTTTCAGAGACAGAACTATTAGAAGGATTTCCAAAACAGGGAATTTTGCAATTTTTTGTAGACACAAACGAAGAGCATTTTTTTGATAAGCTAGAAGATGAAGAATTAAAAAAAGAATTATATGAGATTCGTTATTATCCAAATCCTGATAAAACATTGCAGCAGACAATTATTTATCAGAAAAAAAACGAGAACAGGAATGATTTAAGAACATTATGGCTGGAGGGGAAAATGTCTTTTCAAAAAGAACAGGAGATTACAAATCTGTCCATATATATGGACAGCCAAACCCCATGGGAGGAATTGGGAAATTCCCTGAGAAAAAAGCTTCCTTCGCTTATCTCTAAAGCAGGTTATGACCTTGAAAATGATGAAGAGGATACAGATGAGTTTTTCTGGGATTTTGGGAACTGGGGCTGTAAAGCAGGCGGCTATCCCGCTGTACGACAGGGAGATATCCGTGATGATTATGAAGAATACACGTCATATACAACGCTCCTGTTTCAGTATGATTTTACCACCAGAGAAGAGCTGGAAGAGGATACATTTGTTTTCTTTATCAAACCGGAAGATTTGGAGGCATGCAGATTTGACAATGTGCTTCTATACTGGCATAATTGTTATTAGAACTTTTATCTGGAGAAAAGGAAATGAAGAAAGAAAAATTAATTCCATTTATCAGTACCATTCTTGCGCTGGCTGCTGCCATGCTGGTTTATCTTAACTGGAATCCGGAAGCCCTTTTGCAGGGAAAGGAAGGTCCCGTCAGTATGGAAGATATTGAATCGGGACAGGTGGAAAATTTTGTTGGTTCCAAAGCAGGAAGCGATATTCCGCGCCTGGCGGGAAAGGATGACTTTGAAAAGAACCGTTCTCTTATTTTTACAGCGGAGCCAGTTGGAATTATTTCAACAGGAACCTATGAGCTGAAAGCATGGGCGGACCCTTATTATTCAAATGGCGGCAAACGGCGTACTGGTGCTAAAAAGAAAAAGCCCCAGTTTCGGCAGTATAAAAATCCTAACAGTATATTAAACGACCGTGCAGATTATTTACAGATTTACCTACTGGAGCTTCCTGATGGCAGCTATATTCTGGCGCAGATTCCTGAAAGCGCTGTGAGGGCAATTCGTTCCGGCAAAAATATCACTCTTCCAATTGGAAAAAAAGTGTCGCAGGGTATTCCCGATAAATTAAAGGCCTTATGCGAAGAATACGATGCTTATATCGGTGGCATTTATTATGCATTTAATGATGAATGGCAGGAAGAACATAAATTTTTGATATCGCTTCTTCGCATAGGCGTTACAATGGCTGTATTATTTATACTGGCAGTTGTATTTATTTTTATTGGAAATAAATTATTTCGGGTAAAACAGGAATCATTATAGACTGGAGGAAAATTCATTGTTTTTGATTCAGAAAATTAATCTTGAGTGGGGTAAAAATGAACGCGGGGTTAAAGGCGAGGAGGCTCGGCGTACATTTCCGCTGGCATATCCGATAGAGAAAAAGCAGTTTTCGGAAAATGTAATAGTACATAGTCTGAGTTTTTTTCAAAAGGAAGCAGTTTTTATGGACTCCATGCAATGGGAGCAGAAATCTTTGCCAGAGTATTTATTACAGTTAGGATTTACACAGGAGCAGACTCAAAACGAAATGCAAAGAAGAATTCAGTGCATAAAAAAATACCAATCTCCGTCATATTCCTCGGTGTCTGAGTTAAATCTGACCAATCTGTCGATTTGTTTCCAGAAAGACAGTTATGATATTACATTTTTTTATGATGAACAGCGCAGCGGACTGCCTTTTCGGAGAGGGCACAACAAGGACTTTCACAATCAGGATTCTCCATTTTATAGAAAAGATGTGTTGAATGAAACCGTTTTTTCATTATCACAAAATCAATATGGAAGAATTATCTGGAATGAACGCCGGACAGATTATGATACCGGACAATGGTATTATCAGCTTCACATATATAATCTGTTTTATTTTAGCAGTCAGCCGCAATCCTCTGTCAGCAGGTTTCATAAAAAGAACCGACAGCAGGATTTGCAGGACAGGAAATTTCCAGAAGACATAAAAGATATTTTTGTCAGAAATAAACCGGATTTTGAATACAAACAATTGGCATTTTTATATTAAAAATCATTCAGCAGATAAATCAGTACTCAGTGTTTTATCTGCTTTCTATATTCAGAAGGGGACAATCCCTTCTGTTTTTTAAATATCCGGCTGAAATACAGCGGATTTTCATATCCGACAATATGTCCAATCTCTGTAATATTATCATTTGTAGTTTCCAGAAGCATCTGCGCATTGGCAATCCGCACAGCCACAATATACTGCATGGGCGTAGTACCGGTATATTGTTTAAAATTGCGAATAAACCAGCTTACGCTCATGCCCTTTGAACGGGCATATTCTTCAATACAAAGGTCAGTATTGTAATGTTCATTAAAATATCCGAGCGCCGCTTCCATTTCAATATCCAGATAATCATTTTTTAATTTATGCTCTGTCGTAAGATAACGGTGAACCGAAATAAAAATCTGCTGTAACAGAATAACCAGCATTTCTTTATAATCAGCCTGACATCTTTGTAGCTCCTGTATCATCTGTTTAAAAAGTCTTGCATAATCCGGCGAGCTTCCGGTGTGAATCACACGCATATCATCTGTAATTCCATAACTTCTTAGAAGATTTTTCACATTGCTTCCTGTAAAATGAACCCAGTATACCTCCGTCTGTTCTGTGCCATAATATACATATCTCTGGGGTTCCTTCGGACGGTAAATCACCATATGTCCGGCTGTTACCACAGTATCCTTTTCACTGCCGTCAAAATAAAAATGTGCCTTTCCTCCGGCAACATACAACAGTTGGAAATCCAGCCGTCCCCTTGGGCGGTGTGTCGGCAGTCTCGGCCTTGTATATAAATGATAGGTTCCGCAGCTTCCCACAATCAGAGGTTTGCTTTTATCCTTAAAATCTATCAGTGAATTATTTAAATATGCAGAATTAATATACATTTTTTCTTTAATACTCCTTTTATTAAATTTTTAGTATATTTTTTACAAAAATTGCTTTTATTATTTTGTTTTATTGTATCATTTTGTGCATGTTTTGTCTAATGCAGTTTATGGAAATATGGCAGAAAAAAATTTATAATAATCACATAAAGAAACAGTAGTGTATATGAAAAGAATAAAGTGCTGGCTGTCTTATAAATTTACGAAATCAAAAACGGATTGATTTCATTATATCAGCCACTTTATAAAAGTTATATGACAGGAAACGAAAGTAATTTTTTATAAAATAAAATACAGGAGGACATGCGATGGTTATACCAAAATTTTATGAAAATCTGGATGTTTTACATCAGGGCACTGCATTGGACAGGGCATATTACATTCCGGCATCAAAGCAAATGGATATGCTTGTAGAAAAAAGAGAAACTTCTGACCGTATTCAAATCTTAAATGGTGAATGGAAATTTTATTATTACAACAGTATTTATGAATTAGGAGAGGAATTTTATAAGGTTGATTCTGATACGTCTTGTTATGACAGAATTCATGTACCATCAGTATGGCAGATGATGGGATATGACCAGCATCAATACATCAATATCCGTTATCCGATTCCCTTTGACCCGCCTTATGTTCCGCAGGATACGCCATGTGGAATATATGTACGCGAATTTCACTATGAAAAAGAGAAAGCCGCACCAAAGGCTTATCTGAATTTTGAGGGGGTAGATTCCTGTCTTTATATATGGCTGAATGGCAGCTATATAGGATATAGTCAGGTATCACATTCTACCAGTGAATTTGATATAAGCCATACAGTTATCGAAGGGAAAAATCGTCTTACGGTTCTCGTATTAAAGTGGTGCGACGGGACCTATTTGGAGGACCAGGATAAATTTCGCATGAATGGCATTTTTCGGGATGTTTATTTGTTAAAAAGGCCGGAGCAGGCAGTCAGAGATTATTTTATCAAAACAGCTCTTAAAGAAGATGAAGCAGAGGTATCTGTAAAATTTTGGTATTTCCAAAAGGCAATACCTGTGTGTTTAACCATATTTGATGCGGAAGGAAAAATCGCAGCGGCAGCAGAGCTTGGAAAAAATGATATATCAGCCGAAACAGCAAATCTTTCTGTAAAGATTTCTTCTCCAATTTTATGGAATACAGAAAATCCGTATCTTTATACAATAGTGATAAAGACGGAGAATGAAACGATTACTGATTATGTGGGATTGAGAGAAATTTATATTAAGGATAAAACTGTTTATTTTAATGGAGAAAAAATAAAATTTCGTGGTGTCAACCGTCATGATTCAGACCCTGTTACCGGCTGTACGATTAGTCTGGAGCAGATGAAAGAAGATTTGCTGCTTATGAAGCGCCATAATATAAATGCGATTCGAACAAGTCATTATCCAAATGCTCCGGTTTTTTATCAGCTCTGTGACAAATATGGTTTTATGGTAATTGATGAAGCGGATATTGAAAGTCACGGGCCAGTTGAATTTTTCTATCAGGATAACAGTGATGAGAATAAATTCAGGCATTGGAATGAGTCGATTGCAGATAATCCAAAGTGGGAGCAGCCTATCATGGAGCGTATTCAAAAGTGTATACAGAGAGATAAAAACCGTCCTTGTGTAGTTATCTGGTCTATGGGAAATGAAAGTGCATATGGCTGCTGTTTTGAAAAGGCGTTGAAATGGGTGAAGGAGTTTGACACAAGCAGACTGACACATTATGAAGGTGCCAGATATGTAAACAAAGATAAAAAGTATGATTATTCAAATCTGGATTTATACAGCAGAATGTATCCTGCTCTGGATGAAATTCATGAATATCTGGATAATGAACCCGACAAGCCGTTTCTTTTATGTGAATATTGTCATGCTATGGGAAATGGTCCCGGTGATTTGGAGGATTATTTTCAGGTATTTCAAAATAGTGATTTGATGTGTGGAGGTTTTGTATGGGAATGGTGTGACCATGCAATTGCCCATGGAAAAACAGAGGAAGGACAAACCATTTATTACTATGGAGGGGACCATGGTGAAATGGCTCATGACAACAATTTCTGCATGGATGGTCTGGTTTATCCGGACCGCAGAGTTCACAGTGGACTTTTAGAATATAAAAATGTATATCGTCCAATAAGGGCAGTTTCTTTTCAACAGGATACACAGGAACTTACCATAAAAAACTACATGGATTTTACAGATTTGGAACAATATGCAGAGATTCATTATAAAATAAACTGTGATGGTGTCAATCTGGATACGGGGATTCTTCCTTCCGTTTCTGTAAAACCAAAACGGACAAAAAGTATATTTCTTAATATATCCATTCCAAAGCAGGGACATTCTTATCTTAAGCTGTATTATCATATGAAAAAAGGAACAGAATTTATTCCGACAGGATATATACTGGGGTTTGATGAAATTTTACTTCAGACAGAGGATAACAGAAATCAGACGGCTGTAAAATGGCTGACATCACCGGAAGTTTTAAACTCAAAGCTGGAGGTATGGGAGACAAATGCAAAGATTTTCTGTAAGGGTACGGAGTTTTTCTATACTTATGACAAGCGTACAGGTATGTTTAGACAGATAACCTATGCGGGAGAGAGTTATTTGGATTCCCCAATGGAATTGAATATATGGAGGGCTCCGACAGATAATGATATGTATATAAAACAGGAATGGAAGCGGGCATGTTATGACCAGACATATGTAAGAGCTTATCGTACAAAAGTCAGACAAACCATATCATATATAGAAATCAGCAGTGTTATGTCAATGTCAGCCCCTGCTGTACAGCGGATTATGGATATAGAAGCAGTATGGCGGATTGATGAAAATGGAGGGTTGAACTTTACGGCTGTTGTGAAGCGTAATGTAGAATTTCCGATGCTGCCACGGTTTGGAATTCGTCTGTTTCTGAACAGTAAACTGGAATCCGTATCTTATTATGGCATGGGACCTTCGGAAAGCTATATAGATAAACAAAGAGCTTCCAGTCATGGATTATATCATGCAAAACCAGCAGACTTGCATGAGGATTATATTCGGCCGCAGGAAAATGGAAGTCATACAGATTGCGATTATGTTATTGTTTCAGGTGATAAAGCAGGTCTGGCAGCGGCTTCCGGAAAGACATTTTCATTTAATGCGTCAGTTTATACGCAGGAAGAACTTGAAAAGAAAGCGCATAATTATGAGCTGGAGCCATGTGGAAGTACGGTTTTATGTCTTGATTATGCACAGAGCGGAATTGGTTCAAACAGTTGCGGACCTGTTCTTGAAAAGAAATATCGGCTTGATATGCAGATGTTTACGTTTCATATAAAGCTGGTGCCATTTTTACAAAACTGATTAAAAATAAAATATTGTTTTCAGATATTCAAGCATGCAGAATCCGGAAATGAATATTTGAAAACAAATATTTTAAAAAT